>Ga0206981_10188_pt1 | contig 18524 bp, 10 predicted proteins | sample Alteio_BWMinCont_17_FD_153312 | JGI IMG/M metagenome (GOLD analysis project Ga0206981, IMG submission 153312) | Enriched cells from forest soil in Barre Woods Harvard Forest LTER site, Petersham, Massachusetts, United States -... | ecosystem: Environmental > Terrestrial > Soil > Temperate forest >... | reverse complement strand
AGAACAGCCCGGTATTCCAGCGCGGCCGCGTCAAGCAGACCTTTTTCCTGATCCTGTTGCGCCGCGAGGAAGTGTTGCTGGACGCTGGAACTGCTTTCCTGCGCGCTACTGAAAGTCAGCCGTAGGCAGGCCATCGCAATAACGCCTGGGATCGAGAGACATCTCCATGAGCGGATGCGGAACATTGGTGGGCTCCATCTCCCGGAGATCTTCGCAGAGCTCCGGGAGATTTTGTAGCTTCAATATGAGAATCGAAGCTGGGCTTGAATACTTCGCGGCCCGTTTGCCGGTTGGAGGCGTGGCCAAAGTTAGCATCGCCGGCCGCGGTATCAAAGCCGGTATATTGTCCAGCCCGGTTGAACGCGTTGAAAAACTCCATTCGGAAGACAGTATTCAATCGATCCGTGAACATGGGTATCTGCTTGGAGAAGTTCAAGTCTTCATTGTGCCTGGCGAATTCCCGGACCGTGAGCGCGCGCGGCGCATTGCCAAAGGTAAAGTTGGGTGCGGGAACGAACGCCGCCGGGTTCAAACGGCGGCTTTGCCCGAAGACAAAGCTCCCCCCGGAAAATCCATTCGGATTCTGTCCGGGAACGCTGTTAGGACGTGAGTTGGCGCCAAGAGCTCCCGCGAAGATTCCGGAGTTCCAGTTAGGAGATGTTACAGAAAGAGGAGTCCCGCCTTGATAGGTTTGGACACCGGCAAATTGCCAACCCCCAACAATGGCATTTACCATACCCCCCTTATTGGCAAATGCCTTGCCCTTGCCGAAGGGAAGTTGATAGGAGTAACTGAGAATCAGTCGTTGCGGAATGTCGTACTGGCTTAGTCCTTTTTCGACCTTGAGGTTATAAGTGTTCAGGGCGCCCGAGTTGCCGTTTCCGTTCCAATTCGACTGGGATGGATACTCCGAGTCGGCATTGGTGAGGGTCTTTGACCAGGTATAGTTCGCAAGCATCGTAAGCCCCTGCGAAAAGCGCTTTTGAAGAGCAACCTGCATGGCGTGATAGGTGTAGTTGCCGAAGGGATCCGACATGGTTACCGAATCCACTTGCGCATTGGAATATTGCGGGAATGGCCTCAGGGCCTGAGAGACCGAGCCACTGAAACCCGCGTACGGCGACGGGACGGCAGTTTGGCCGGCGCATGGTGTCCCGGGGCCTTGCGCGTCAATGTCTTGTTGCAGGCACGCGCCGAGTGCCATGTTGGCTGGAAGTCCCTGATTGGGATCGTGCATGAAAGCCTGCAGGTGATCGCCGTGATCTCCCACATAGGCCACATCCAGAATCATGCTTCCGGGGAGTTGCTGCTCCACATCGAGAGACCACGTCTGAGTAGTTCCGGGACGCGCCGTTTTGGACAGAATGAAGGTTGGCCCAAGGCCGTTCATCACCGTGGGGTTGATGAAGGGCGGTGTCGGACCGGGATAAGCCGCAATCTGCGAAAGCACGGCTACCGGAGCCTGCGAACTGGCGGAACCCGGGTAGTTATAACTCCCAAAGAAACCCTGCGAGTCGTTTTCGCCAAACCCGCCGATCTTTAGATTCTGGTAGTAGATTCCATACCCCGACCGAACCACCGTACCCGGCCTTGCCTGATAGGCAAATCCGATGCGGGGACCATAGGAACTATGGAAGGTATCCTGCGAACTGTTTGAACCCGTCCTGCCCGTACCTTTGCCTAAGAACTCATAGGCTCCCGGAAGTCCCCCGGCTCCAGGATTGGCAAGCGCGGGATTGACGAAGGACTGTTGTCCGTGGGCCTCAGTGACGGGCGTGGGTATCTCGTAGCGGAAGCCAAGATTGACGGTCAGCTTGGGAATGATTTTCCAATCGTCCTGCACATAGCCCGCGTAGTATTTCACTCGCCATCCAAGTGCTTCGGGCAAGGCTATGTAGGCATTTGATGCGGACCCTAGATAGAAACTGGCATATCCAAATCCGGATTGAGTGTCGGCCGTATTGCTGGTTGGCCCGGAACCGAAGTGAAACTCTCCGGAAGTGCCCGTGAGGATGTTGATGTTGAACTCCTGCAAGCGCGCCTCAACGCCGAACGCGAAACTGTGACGGCCATGCTGCCAGGAAACCGTGTCGTTATATTGGTACGTGTTGTCGTAAAACTGATTGGCTCCGTCACTCGGGATAGCAGCCCGGTTCTGATAGTCATAATTGAAAACGGGGAACGTCGTGTCGACAACTCCTTTCAGCCCTAACTTGCTGGGCCAGTTTCCTCCGTAGCTTCCTATGCCGCTGAACTCCTGGCGATAGCGTCGGCTGAAGCCCGCATTGAAGTGATTTAGAAGGTTGGGCCTCAGTATGTAGTCGTAACCGAGGCGAACGTAGTGTGTCCTTTGATTGGTTGAGCTGGCATCGAGGGGAGCACCGCTGATGACATACCCGGTTGGGCGCCAATCATAGTCGTAACTCCCGTTGATTCTCTGCTTCGCTCCGAGGTTCTGGTCGACGCGGATTTCGTACATGTTGGCATTAGTCACATTCAACGACGACTGTTGGAGATTCTGGTACGGTGACGTCGCGGTTGTGGGCGCCTGGGGTAGAAAGGGGATCGAGGCCTTAAAGATCGGATCGGGCGCCTGCGTGATCTTATTGCCCGGATAAGCCTGGCATGCCTGTCCCTGATTCATTCCCGTGCAAGTGGAGTAGTCGTAGAGAATGTGCGCCGGATACGTATTCCCGAAAACCGTGACAGGCTGGAGCAGAGCGGAAAAGTCACCGTTAGCCATGGCTTGTGTAGGAGCCCCGTTGAGGCTATTTCCGCCGGTATGGAACCGGAAACCTTCATAGTTGAACATAAAGAAGGTCTTGTCACGGCCATGGTAAAGCCTGGGGATGTAGACCGGGCCGGAGATAATGGCGCCGAAATCGTTCTGCGTGTCGACCGGTCGCTGCGAGCCCTGCAGATTATTGATCCAGCTATTGGCATCGAGCGATTTGTTTTTGAGGATGTCATAGAGCGATCCATGCAGGGTATTGGTGCCTGACTTGGTTACGAGGTTGACTAATCCTCCGCTGGTTCTTCCGTACTGCGCGTCGAAGGTATTTGTCATCACCTTGAACTCCTGCACCGCTTCGACACTCACTCCGTAATTCATTTGCAAGTTGGCAGACGCCAGTTCGATGGTGGCCCCATCAACAAAAATGTCTGTGCCGGATTGCTGTCCGCCGTTCAGCTTGAAGCCGCCCTGTTGTGTCGGAGAGTTGGTATCGACGCCTGAAAATCCGGGCGTCAACTGCACAAATTGCAGAGGGTTGCGAACCGTCCCGTTGAACTGCAGCGGAAGGTCCGCAATTAATTCGGTTGACACGGTTGTGCCGATGTCGGAAGAGTCGGTTTGCAGTTGCGATGCGTCGCCGTTTACGGTGACAGACTGTGTGGCGGAACCAATCTGCAATATGGCATTGAGAGTTGCGGTACTGCCTACATATACGCTGATGCCGCTTTGCGTGTAAGACTCGAACCCCGAAAAGGTTACGGTTAATGAGTAGGTGCCAGGGGAAAGCTCGGGAAATGTATACAAGCCTTCCGCGCTTGCAATGGCTGCACGGCGACTGCCTGTGCCCGTCTCAGTAAGCTCAAGCGAGGCGCCTGAAACGACCGCGCCGGTTGAGTCCTTCACCGAGCCGGTCAAAGTGCCTCTGCCCGATTGGGCAAGGCCGGGCAAGCCAACTACCATGCCGAGCACCGTCAACAGCCAGACTGCAAGGTACAACGTTCTTTGCACCGTGAGGCTTGTTTGGATCATCGTGTCTCCTCGTGAACCTTGTTCTCATGCCTCCGATGTAAGTCCGGCAAGGCGTGCGGCGGGGGAGGTGTTACTCGCTGCGGACAGAACCTGAAAGATCTGGCCAGCCACCCGGATAGAAAACAACGCGCATCAACAACCAGGTCTTGTGCTGGTATAGAAAGGCCCATGAGGACTTAGCCGGCAGATGAATGTCCCTCCTCTGAACTAGCCTTACTGCCGAATAATTGGAGACCAATGCGAGTTACACGTAATTGGCACGAAAACACATGGGGATACCCGTGTGCTGGCACGCATGGACCGTTAAGGCAGGGATATCTTATCCGGAAAAGCAATCACGAGAGGGCATAATCCAGCAGGTCGATCAGTCATCCTTTCGGATACTCGATCATTCTTGGCAAGTTCGCAGTCCCCGGTTGAACTTCCCACTATACATGCGATGTGCTAACATACCGGCCCAAGTGCAGGTTGAATGATTATGTATAAGACTGAACAGAATTGGACCGGGCGAGCGGAGATGGGATTAAGCGGGGACTTAGAAATTATGCGAAGAATTCCTGCATCGCGAGTTGGTTCAGCACCCGTTGATGAGCGAAGCGGGCCTTGCGGCATGCCTTTGCAGCTTCTTCAGAGAATTGGGAAATGATGGCTCTTCAATCCCTGTAAAAGCTCTTGCCACGCTTCTCGGGACCGAAGGCGAAGATGACGATGAGCGAGAGGATCACGCTGAGTTCAAAGAGAGTGAGCGCCCAGGGATAACCCAGCCGGTCGCGCAGGGCGTATTCGAAAGACACGGCCGGCGAGGCCACCAGGACGCCTAATTGATACACGAACCCGGGAAAGAGGCTGCGCACAGCATCCGGGGAGAGCTCGTTGAGATGGGCGGGGATGACGCCGAACGCGCCCTGGACGCCGGTTTGCATGAAGAAGGAACCGAGGACCAGCACCAGTAATCCGCCGCCGAAGGCCCACGCCGGTATGGAGATCAGCGAGAGGATGAGCGCGGCGATCATGGAACGGCGGCGTCCAAAACGCTCAGAGAATCCTCCGAAGAACAACGCGCCGGCGATGGCTCCGATGTTATAGAGGATCGGTATTCCGAAGAGGGGCGCCATGCCAAGGATGTTGGCGTCGCGAACAAAGGGCAGGCTCTTGAGAAAGTCGGGATAGAGATCCTGGGTACCGTGAGAGAGGCACGACATGACAACCATGACCAGGAGCAGGTAGGCAAAGCTGCCCGCGTGTTGCCAGAGAGTGCGGAAGATATTGAGCACCGAGCCCATGTGATTCTGCTTCCACGCGTAGGACTCCGGGGATAGCGCGGTGAGGAGGACGATGATGGCCGCGAGCGGTGTTCCCACCAGAAACATGGCCTGCCATCCGAAGTGCGGCTCGACGAATTGCATGCAGACGGCGGTGACTAGGTAGCCGAAGGGATAGCCTCCCTGCATGAGTCCGGAGAAGATACCGCGGCGCTTGCGCGGGGCGTTCTCCATGGCGAAGGAGGCGCCAATGCCCCAGTAGCCGCCCATGCCGATACCGTAGAGTGCGCGCATGATCAGGAAGAAGACAAAGTTGGGCGCGAAACCGCTGAGGACGGTAACGATCGAGAAATAGACGACGCATACCATGAGCGGTTTGCGCCGGCCAAAGCGATCGGCGAGCGTGCCGAAGAGCAGCGCGCCCACCGGGCGCATGGCAAGGGTGATGGAGATAGTCCAGACGATCGACATCTTGGGGACGAGCAGATGAGCGGCGAGGGTGTCGAGGAGGAAGACAACGACAAAAAAGTCAAAGGCATCAAGAACCCAGCCGAGGATGCCCGAGGCGACGGCATAGCGCCAGCCCGGACGGCCCTCTTCCGTGACGTGGATGGATGCGACTTCAATCGACATGGGACAGCTCTCTCAGTCGGAGGAATGAACTGGCTTTGAATTCAGGCTGCGGACGCTGGATTCGCGCTGGCCGGCGAAGGGCTGGATGTCTGAGCAAGCCCGCCGGCCAGCGCGATAAGGGGATTGCGGCTACCAAACGATCTTCGCGCCGAGCTGGATCTGCCGGGACGTGGTCGAGGTCTGGTTGAGAGCGGTCGGCAGGCTGCTGCCATCGAAGTCATAAACCGAGTTGTTCTGTCCAAAGGTGTTGAGAAAGCCGGGCGAGAGAAAGTTGGTGTGGTTGAGGATATTGAAAAACTCCGCGCGGAACTGAATGTTGAAGGTTTCAGAGATGCGCGCGATCTTGTTGTTCTTGAACATGGAGAAGTCGACGGTTTTCAGGTCGGGGCCGTTGAACTGATTACGGTGGGTGTTGCCGAGGACGTTGGAGCAGAACTGCTGTCCACTGGGTGCGGTTCCGGTGAAGGCAGTAAAGGAATTGGGCGCGCACCCGTAGGGGTTGGACGCGGAGGCCGGGGCCAGCGATGTGGGGGCAGTCGGCGGCGTAAAGCAGTCGGTGTTGAGGTAGTTCAGGCCGCCGTGGATGGGACTGCAGCCGGGCTTGAGGCTGGCGAAGTCCATGGAAAAGTCGCCGTTGAAACCGGTGCCGAGCGGATCGTTTCCATCGCCGTCGGTGACCGTAAAGGGCGCGCCGCTCTGCATGGTGACGATGCCGCCTAACTCCCAGCCATTGGTCATGAAGTTGACCACGCCGTTAGAGGCATGTGGGGCTGGAACGGCCCAGATAAGATTACCGACTCCGACCTGGCGGATATCGAAATCGCAGGCGCCGACGCGCGCCTTTTTCACCAGCAGCAGAGGAACCGCGATGGAGTTGAGGTAGGTATCTCCAGTGACCGGCGCCGAGCTCAAGTCGTTGCAGGTGCTGTAGGTGTAAGCGAATTGGCCCTGCACTCCGTGAGACATGGTCTTCTGTATTTGCGATTCGAAGCCCTGGTAGGTGGAAGCACCGTCGAAGAGCACGGGACGGATACCGGCGCCGCCGCCCCAATTGGAATCGATGCGCGTACCCGTCGCTCCATTGGCGCAGGTCTGGCCGGCGGCAAGTTGCGAAGGATCGCAGGGAAACACGAATCCGACGCCTGCCACGGCGGTAGGCTGCACGAGGTTGATGTCATCCGCGGCGGCCGAGAGATGGAGCGAACGAGATCCCACGTAGCCCGCCATCAGCGTGAATCCGCCGCCCAGATCCTGCTGAACATACGCATTCCAGTTGTAGACGTCGGCGCGCCTGGGGTTGGGCTGGATGTAGCGGTTACGGATCTTTTGCCGGTCGAAGCTGATGTTGGGGTCGGTCTGCCCGGTGCCGAGGGTGGCGCCCGGGTCGGCGCCGATGATCTGAAACGGCGCCGTAGCAGCGGTGTTCAAGCCGAAAACGTAGGGCAGGGGAAGCACGTCGAACATGCCCACACCCGCGTGCAACACCGTCTTGCCATTGTGGAAAGCGTTCCAAGCAAAACCGATGCGCGGCTCAAAATTCCAAACGGTGGGGTTGGAATTGATCGGGCTGCTGGTGCCTACAGGGCCGCAGGCCGTGGTGCCTGGCGTGCAGTTGGAGATGGATTGAATCTCCTGAAATCCCGCCGTCGCCACGGTGTAGCCATTGACGGTGTAACCGGGAACCGAATTTGCATCCGCCGGTTTGGTGGCCATTTCGTAACGCAAACCATAGTTAAAGGTGAAGTTCGGCTTAACGCGCCATTGATCCTGAGCGTATCCGGCGAAGATGCTTTGACGAAATGCCACCTGGTGCGATCCGCCGGGGGCAACGGCGTTGAGCTGGTCAGCCGAGTTGTTGAGAAAAGAGGAGAGGCTGGGGTAGTTGTTCATGCGCCCGTTGGGGCTGAGGATCTCGAGGACGTCGTAGTGCATATTCTCGAATGCGAAACCGAACTTCATGCTGTGCGTGCCCTTGGACAAGAAGGCATCGTCGTAGATCTGGGTTGAATTCCACCCGTGATTGAAGCGGTTGAAGCCGCCGAGGCCATACGCAGTCGTCAGTCCGGCAACACCGATCTGCGGCGGTGCCTTTGCGCCCGGGGCGATGGCGAGCCCGGAGTCGGTGGCGACCGAGTCCCCATGGACCGGATCATTGATCAATCCAGTAATGTGACTGACGCCGCCGCGCACCGTATTGACCAGTGCCTGGCCGAAGATGTGCGTCTCCTCGGCGGTGAAAAGCTGGCGCCGCGAAAAGACGGAGTGGACGGTGTTGCCGAGCGGATCGGCCTGTTGCTGCGGACCCGAATCGAAGAAGTAGGTTGCGTCGATGGAATCCTTGTCGCTGAATCGCTCGTCATAGCGGGTGATGACGTAGTTCTCGGTGGCCAGCGTGGGGAAGTTGACATTGAAGCTCTGAACGCCGATGCCTCCGGGGTTGCTGTCGGCGGCTCCGGAGGGAGCTGTGGGCCACAAGGCGAGATAGGGCTGGATGGCTGCGACAGCCGCGCCCCGGGCACCGGCGTTAGGCACCTTGATGGTGCCGGAATTGGACAGGCTCTGCCGGATGCCTTCGTAGTCGCCGAAGATAAAGGCCTTGTCCTTGCGCAGGGGCGCCCCCGCCGAACCGCCAAACTGCACGCGCCGGAAGGGTGGGATCTGGGGACCGTCAAAGTAGTTGCGCGCATCGAAGATGCTGTCGCGATCGAAGAAGTAAGCCGTGCCATGGAGCTGGTTGGTACCGGATTTGGTGATGGCATTAATGGCGGCGCCGGACGTGCGCCCGTATTCCGCGGTATAGTCGCTGGTCAGCACGCTGAACTGATCGATGGCGTCGACGCCGAGGTTTACGCCCGTGGCGCCTCCCGGCGCGGCGTTGGAATAGTCGTTGGTGCTCATCCCGTTGACGCGGTAGTTGTTCTCATTGGCGCGGTGGCCGCCGTTGGAGAGCTGGTTGCCAAAGCCGCGGTTGCCCTTGTTTGCGCTAAAACCGGTGGTCGCCTGGTTGGGGATCGAGGTCACGCCCGGCGACAGGGTAGCCAGCGACGTCCAGTCGCGGCCATTGAGCGGCAGCTCGCGCACGGTGGTTGAATCCACCGTCGCGCTCATCGTGGAGGAACTCGACTCGATGGAAGGCGGCACATCGGTGACCACAACAGTCTGAGTGTTGGTGCCAACCTGCAGCGTGAGGTTTAGCGCCTGATCTGCGCCCACGGTGAGCGTCAGGCCCTTCTGCAGAACGGTTCCGAATCCTGCGGCCTTGACTTCAACCTGATACGGACCAGGGATCAGATTGGGCGCAGAGTACACTCCGTCTCCGTTGGTGGTGGCGGAACGGATCTCGCCGGTAGCTGTGTTCTTGATTTCAACCGTGGCCCCGGGGACCACGGCCGCACTTGAGTCGCGGATGACTCCGGAGAGGGTCGCGCCCGCTACCTGCGCCTGCGCGGGCCATGGCTGAACCAGAATGGTGAGCAACAGGGCGAAAGCTGTGGGGATGAGCTTCGCTCGATGGGCGAGCCTTTTGATCTTCATGTTTGTTTGCGCCTCCACGATCGGGTGTTCGACCGCCAGCGCCGTGACTGCCCTCGTGAATGCGGGGAATCGAGTGCAGTCTGCAGCGCGGTATTCAAGTCCCGCAGTGAAAACTGCTCCCTGAGGCGAGGAATTAGCAAGCTCCCGGGAATGACATTTACACCACCATCACATAACTCAATAAACTCCGTATTTCTAAATATTTAAGAGACTAGGTAACGCAAAATTGCGGACCCGTTCCCATTGACCATTGTTGCCATAACGGCCTAGACTCCCTCCTAGTTTTGTTCTTCCCGAGATGAACGAGCAACTCATTGAGGTCCCTAGACCTCCGGTACGTCCACCACGAGTCGTCCGCTTTGGACTCTTCGAGGCTGACTTACGTACCTGCGACCTGCAAAAGCAGGGCCGCCGATTGAAGCTGCAGACGCAGCCATTTCAAATTTTGGCGGTTCTTCTCGAAAGGCCCGGAGAGATTGTCACGCGCGAGGAGCTTTGCCGCAGGCTTTGGCCCGGCGATACCTTCGTTGACTTTGACCATAGCCTGAATACGGCCGTCCGCCGGCTTCGCGAAGTGCTGGCCGACTCCTCTGAAAATCCGATCTTTATCGAGACCCTGCAGCGGCGCGGTTACCGGTTTATCGCGCCAGTGACATATGTCGACTGGCCGCCAGCTGAAGCTCCTGTTTCGACTCCGGCCGCGACCCCGATCCTTGCGGAGTTGACGGCGCCGCATGACGACCACGAGGATTTTCCGCTTCAGCCTGCAACGGTCGCGGCGGACCCTCCCGCGGCACTGTTGCAGCAACGGAAGTTCGCCGTGATTGGCTTGGGCGGCTTATTCGTCGGGGCCTTGCTCGCATTGGCGGGCGGTTATTTCGCCTACCAGGCCAGGGATCGAGCGTCCGCGGCAAAACCGGAACAGGTGCGGTCGCTCGCCGTGCTCCCGCTCGAAAACCTCTCCATCACTCCGGAACAGGATTATCTTGCCGACGGCATGACGGACGAACTCATCGCCAGCCTTGCAAAAGTGAAACGCCTGCGCGTGGTGCCTCGTACGTCATCGATGGCTTACAAGGGCACCCACAAGTCGCTTTCGGCGATCGCCAAGGAACTGAACGTGGACGCGGTGGTGGAAGGCACCGTCATGCGCAGCGGTGATCGTATCCGCATCACGACGGAACTGGTGCAGATCGCCTCAGATCGAGCTCTGTGGGCGGAGACATACGAAAGCAGTGTGGATGACGTTCTCTCGCTTCAGCAGCGGGTGGCGGGAGCCATCGTGAACAACATCCAGGTCGACCTCACGCCTCAGGAGCGGCAAAACCTGAAGGCGTACCAACCCGCTTCCTCCGAGGCGTATGAACATTATCTGAAGGGCCGCTACTACTGGAACAAGCGTTCGGAAGGCAGCCTGACCAAGGCTATCGAATACTTCGAGCGAGCCACACGGGAAGATCCCAATTACGCGCTGGCGTATGCCGGGCTGGCGGACTGTTACGGCATCATCGGCGCGGCCATTGTGGGCACGGTGCCGGCGAAGGACGTGGCGCCAAAAGCGGAAGCCGCAGCCAGGCGCGCTCTGCAACTGGATCCAACTCTGGCGGAGGCTCAGACCTCTCTGGCCACCGTCATGCTCAACTACAAGTGGGATTGGCCAGGCGCTGAGAGCGGGTTCCGAAAGGCGATTGAACTCGACCCCAGCTATGCGACCGCGCATCAGCGCTATTCGCTGTACCTGATGGCGATGGGGCGAACCGGCGAGAGCATCAACGAGATTCAGCAGGCGCTGAAGCTGGACCCGCTCTCGGTGAGCATGAACTTCAGCGAAGGATGGCGGCTCTACATGGCGCGGGATTTCGAGGCTGCTACCAGGCAATTGAAAGCTGCTCTGGAGATGGACCCATCCTTTGCGCTCGCGCACATGGTCCTTGGCCAGAATTATGCGCAAACGAAGCAATACGATCTTGCTGCCGCAGAATTGGAGAAAGCCGTACAGCTCTCCAACAACAGCGCGCCGGCGATTGCGGCGCTGGCGCGCATTGAAGCACTCTCCGGCCATCAAGCCAGCGCACGCACGCGCCTGGAACAGTTGAAAGAGCAGAGCGGCAGGCAATATGTGTCGCCGTTCTATCTGGCCGAAGTGTATAGCGGTCTCGGGGACGTCAATCAGGCGATGGATGAGCTCGAAAAGGCGTATGGGGACCGCTCGAACTCCATCATCTTTCTGCGCGTTGACCCGGAGTTTGACACTCTGCGCAGCGACCCTCGGTTCCAGGCGTTGCTACAGCGCCTCAAAATTTGACGGACATCGTCTATACTCCCCGGTTCGGTCTGACTCAGGCCGTTAGTTTCGCGCGCTCTTGGCCGCGGAAAGCCGCTCCGCCGACGCACTGGACTTACCCAGGTCCTGCATCGTTCCGGGCGGGTAGCCGGTGGATTCACGAACGACGAGGTGGGTGTCAATCTTGTATTCGCGCTGCGGGGTTGCACTCTCCACGTGCGAACGCAAAGCGGTGACCGCGGCCCGCGCCAGTTCCAGGCGCGACATTTGAATGGACGTGAGCGGGGGGATGGTGACCCGTGCCATTTGAATGTCGTCAAACCCGATGATGGAAAGGTCATCGGGAACGCGCAATCCGGCGCGGTAGACCTTGTGCAACACCCCGATGGCGGTCATATCGTTGGAGCACATGACGGCAGTAGGCAGATTCTTGCCGGCCAGGAGCCGTTCCATGGCGCGGATGCCCCCCTCCAGCGTGTGATCGCCTTCGATCACCCAGGCAGGCTCCAGGCTGATGCCGCACTCGGTCAGCGATTTGGAAAAAGCACCGAGTCGCGATTGAGCCGAATGCAGTCGCGCCGGTCCGGTGATGAAGGCGATATTTCTGTGTCCCAGCGCGGCCAGATGTTGCACCCCCTGGCGGATGCCATGGTGGTAGTCCACCTTAAGCAGGCTGATGCCGGGCCGGTCGGGGCCTACGTCAACGAAGACCAGCGGAATGTTGCGCTCAGCCAACTGATCCAGGAGCGGCTCCTCGATGCCGAAGGTCATCACCGCTACCCCTTCGGCCTTGCGCTCCAGCATGCGGCGAATGCAGAGCGACATGCGCTTGGGATCGTAGTTTGTGGAACTGACCAGGATCTCATAGCCGTTTTCAACCGCGATGTCTTCGAATCCCTGGATCAGCTCCGGGAAAAAGGGATTGGTGATTTCGGAAACGATGAGGCCGAGGAGGCCGCTGCGTCCCGAAACCAGCGCGCGCGCCTGCGTGTTGGGGAAATAGTTCAGCTCGCGAATGGCCTCCCAGACACGCTTGGCCATCTTGGCATTCACTGTAGGGACGTGGTTGATGGTGCGAGAGACGGTGGCGATGGAAACGTTGGCGCGCTCGGCGACGGATCGGATATCCATCAGCACTGGCTTTCTCTTTGAGGCTCGGTCGGATTGAGGCTTTCTGGTGGCCATGGCAGGGGTCGGAGAATGCGTTTACAGAATACCGCTAGATTCGAAGATGGGGGAAACAAAATAGGTGTGGGATGAAGACCGGCAGGTACGACAGCCTCCCAGCCGTTTTCGGGAAAGGTTTACCATTCGAACCCACGTATCCCGACGGGGACGGACCTGGTGGGACGTGTCTAACGGGAGTGGTTAGGCGGGCTATCGAGTCTTAAGATTTGTTAAGCGCCCCACGGCTGCCTTGGCTCCGTGCGAAACTTGGGTCCGGGAGAATTGCGCGTGACCGGCAGCCCTGTGTCGATGGAGATGGAAACCGCGGAACACCACAAACAACTATCGCTGCTGCTCGTGGATGACGATGCGGAGTTGTGCGGGATGATGAAGGAGTTTTTTGCCGAAGCCGGACACCACCTGGAGTGTGCTTACACCGGCCGGGAAGGTTTGGCCTGTGCACTCAACGGCGCGCATGACCTGGTGATTCTGGACGTGATGCTGCCCAATCTCGATGGGTTCTCGGTTCTGCAACAGTTGAGGCGGCGCAAGGACTTGCCGGTGATTATGCTGACCGCGCGCGTGCAGCAGCAGGACCGGATCCTGGGCCTGAATTCTGGCGCCGACGACTATCTGCCCAAGCCGTTCGACCCGGACGAGTTACTGGCACGCGTACGGGCGGTCGTGCGACGGACCGAATCCTCTCTCCGGCCGGAGGCCTCGGCCATGACCATCGGTAATATCCGATTGAATCCAACCACGCGCGAGGTGTGGAGCGCGGGTGCGCCAGTTGAGCTGACGGCCATGGAGTTTGACCTGTTGGAGATGCTGATTCGCTCCGCGGGGCGGGTGGTTTCGCGCGAAGAGATTACGGCCGCGCTGTTTGAGCGGGAAGCAACGCCCTACGATCGGTTTCTCGATGTCCATATCAGTCACTTGCGCAAGAAGCTGGAGGGTGGCCGAAGACTGATACGCACGATTCGCGGAGTGGGTTATGTGTTTACCGGGGTGAAGTAAGCTGGTGCGCCTGAAGTCTCTCTATTACGGCACATTCCTGGCCATGGTGACGATACTCTCGCTCTCCTTTCTGGCGTTTCATGCCATTTCCGATCGCATGCAGACCATGACCATCGATCCCATATTCGACCGGGCCGATGAGGTGCAGCTTGAGGGCGGTCGAGCAGCGTTGCAGACTGGCGGCGCCAAGGGTTTGAAAGACTACATGGCGGGCCTGGATCGCATTTTCAACGGGTCCCATTATTTGCTCGATGCCCACGGCACCGATATGGTAACCGGAATCAACAGGGCGGCGTTGCTTCCACCTGCGCCAGCGACGAAATCGCGCATTCAGTCACACGGTCATTCGATCATTACGCACAGGTCGCAGGACGGGCTGTATTGGTTCGCCGCCGATGGCCGTGTTCCGCGGCCGCATATCTGGACCTTTCTTCCGTATTACTTTTTGGTGATTGGTGCTACGGGGATGTTGTGCTGGCTGGCTGCGGTAGGCGTGGTGTCGCCGATTCACCGCATTGCTTCGACCATTGCTGCATTTGGACAAGGCGATCTGTCGGTGCGTGTGCAGACCAAGAGGCAAGATGAAATTGGGCAACTGGGGCGCTCCTTCAACCAGATGGCGGAGCGGCTGGAACGGCTGATCGTGAGTGAGCGAAGGCTGCTGGGTGATATATCCCACGAGTTGCGTTCCCCCTTGGCGCGGCTGAAGTTTGCGGTGAAACTGGCCAGGACCTCGTCGGACGCCAAGGCCGCACTGGACCGGATCGAGCGCGACGTGGACCGCCTCACGTCTCTCGTAGCCGACATTGTGGAAATTACCTTCGTTGAAGGAGACCCGGCTTTGCAGGGTGCCGCGATGGTGCGCGTGGCCGACATCATCGATGAAGTCGTAGGGGACTGCAATGTGGAGGCGGAGATTCGCGGGTGCAGAATCGAAGTGACCGGCCAGGTTGCCTCAACAGTACTCGGCAACCGCGAACTGCTGCGGCGCGCGGTCGAGAACGTGGTGCGAAATGCCATTCGCTACTCGCCGGAGAAGACCGCCATTCGCGTATCGGTTACCGAGAAGGAGCGCGACGCGATCATCGAGGTGCGGGATGAAGGCCCAGGCGTTCCTGAGGATGCGCTCACGCGTATCTTCGATCCCTTCTTTCGCGTGGAAGAAGCGCGTGCCGCGACCGGCGGCGGATCAGGTCTGGGTTTATCAATTGCCAAGCGGGCCGTGCAATTGCATCTCGGCACAATTGCCGCGGAAAATGTATATCCCGGTCTGCGCGTGCAGATCACACTCCCGCGGGTGATGGGACCTCTCTTGCACTAACGAGACCTGTGAACAGGCCCTGATTGGCCCGGCGACAAATCGTGCAAGGCCACGCAGTTGGAGCGTTTTTGAGGGTGCTTAAGATTTCTTAAGCTTCAAATGCTGGACAACCGTTGTGTAATCTCCACAGTGCCTCTCTATCGGGCAAATTCATCGAGGCATTTGAGGAGAAATCATATGAAGCGCTTTTTTGGTTACGCACTAATGCTCGCTCTTGTATCTGCCCCGGCTTTTGCCGCGAAGAACTCTGAAAACCTTGACATCGCGGAAGCTGTGACCGTTGGCACGACACAGTTGCCTCCGGCTAGCTACAAGATTTCCTGGACTGGCACCGGTTCGAATGCTCAGGTCACCCTGGCGCACGGCAATGTGTCGGTCACGGTTCCGGCAAAGCTCGTGGAACAGAAGAACAGCCCCACCAGTATCCTTACAGAAACCAAGGGCGGGTCAAACCAACTCCAGGCAATCTACCTGAACAAAGTCAGCCTGGTGCTGGCGGGAGCGCCGGCTGTCGGACAGTAAGTTTCAAAGCGCGTAGACCTAAATAACCACCGCACGCTGTGCGTGGCAGCAACCATTGCCTCGCAGAGTCGGCGGGATACACGTCCCAGTTCCGATCATCACCTTGCCCACATCGACTGGATTTCATAGTCCTCCTTCCTAATCTCGCAGGAAGGGGGACTCTTTTTTTTTGAACAGAGATCAACGGATGGATTGCCCTGGCTTCGCCCGATCGGATCGATTTCAAAAGAGAGCTCGAACTCGAAGAGACACGTTCTTGACTCTGTCCGGTGCCTGTCGCATCCTCATGTGCAGTGTTCTCATTCCACGCGAATGGTCCCCAAGGCTCTTCACGGGAAAGGGAGGAAGTTTCCCTTGGGGATCATTGGAGCGGCTGGAATGGATACTTACGGCCTGCAAACTGGGCGGCGAAGAGAGAAGGATGCAATGGCGGTTCCAGATCCAAATCTAACCTTAGCTGTGGTGTTCGAGAGTTCGGATCCTGTTGCGCTCAGCGTCGTAAGTGCTGCGTTTGACGAGGCTGGGATCGAATTCGTCGAAATCGAGGAGGCACTCCTCGGCTACGCATTCAGTCCGATCCTCAATCCCGTTTGCAGGATCCAGGTGGCTCAGACATCTGAACCCCAGGCGCGCGAGATCCTGAAAGACTTGTTTGGCGTGCCAGGATGCGAAGACGGCGAGGACAGTGCGCTGGACGGCTGGACCGGTGACGAGTCATCGGCGGCGGGAGCGCCAGCGCCCGAAAAAAGATAGCGGAGCCGTTGTGAGCGCCTCCGTACCCAACCGGTTGCCCCTCAATGAGCAAGAGGGCCGGGTGCCCTGAGTCTCCATTTCGAGACCCGGGCGTTCCTCGATCGATCAGCCAAAACCTACTTCCCCGCGTAGCTCACATGCCAGATCGAATTTGACCCGTCGTCGGAAACGAACAGCGACCCATCCTTGGCCACTGTCACGCCCACCGGCCGGCCCCACACCGTGCCATCGCCAATGGTGAAGCCAGTCAGGAAATCCTCATACTCGCCGGTGGCGTGCCCATTCTTCATCGGCAGCCGAATCACTTCGTACCCTGACCGCTCGGCCCGATTCCAGGAGCCATGCTCGCACGCGAATCCGTCGCCTTTGTATTCGGCAGGGAACTGGGATCCCCCATAAAACAGCATTTCCAGCGAAGCGAAGTGCGGATTTACCAGGATGTCCGGCGTAATCACCTTCGCCTGCAACTCTGGATGCTTGCCGGGATGACGCGGATCCTGCAGCCCGCCCGAGGCGCCGTGGAAGTAGAACCACGGCCACCCGTAAAAGCCGCCCTCCTGCACATGCGTGACGTAGTCGGGGACCAGGTTGTTGCCCAGCCCGTCGCGCTCGTTCGTCGAGCACCACAGCTCCCCCGTGATGGGGTTGATAGCCTCGCCTACGCAGTTGCGCAGCCCGTACGCGTAGACCTTTACAAACTTGCCGGTGGGCTCGAACTCCAGCACGTCGGCGCGGTGAAATTCCTCCGGGTGCGTGTCGGAGTCGTCCACGTTCGAGTGCGATCCCACCGAGGCGAACATCTTGCTCCCGTCTTTGGAAAAGATCACGTCGCGGGTCCAGTGGCCGCCGCCGCGCAGCCGTCCGCCGCCCGGCAATTCGGCCAGGTTCTCCATCGCCCCGCTGGCCTTCAGGTCGCCGTTCTTATAGGGAAACCGCACAATCTGGTCGGTGTCGCCAATATAGATCCACTTGGGATCGGGACCCAACGGGTAAAAGGCAATGCCAAACGGCTGGCGCAGCCCGGTGGCAAACACCGACGTCTGTTGCGGTTTGCCGTCCGGCCCCACACCGCGAAACACCTTGATCTTGCCGGTCTCGCTCTCGGCCAGGAAGATGTCGCCGTTGGGCGCCGTCCGCAGCAAGCGCGGGTTGTCAAGGCCGGACGCGTACAGGTCCACGTTGAAGCCCTTGGGCGCCTGGGGCCACGCGTTGGCAGGCCGCGGAACCACCGTCGGCCCGTTGTCGACCGACTGCTCCGGCGCCGGCCCGGGCAGATCCGCCGCCGTCAGGTGGCGGCGCGTCCCCGGCGACTCGTGCGCCGCATCGGTGAAGGCCGCCTGGCCCGTCAAAACGACAGGCTTGCCGCCATCGGAGGCAAATGCATTGGGTAAGAAGTAAAGGGCGGTGCAAAGGACGGAAATCTTGAAGCAGCGGTGCATGAGACCTCGTGGGGGAACTTCAGTGACAGCCAGGTTCGAGTTGAAGCGGGCGCAAACGTCGCACTCGCCCAGCGTGTTGACTCAATTCTAGAAGGGCAATGTCTGCCTTCCCGGTTCGATACGGAAGCATACGGGCGAGACCCCAAAAGGGCCGGGCACTTCAGGACATTTTCTGCCTTCAAGTTTGAGCAAACGCGGAGGTTACAGGTGGCGGCAAGGCCCGCTCGTGATTATTTCGATGCATCGGGCCGCGTCCCCGGTGCAGGCTCTGGCGGGTAATTCTCGCTCGAGGCCAATCCGGCAAACATCGACGCCGGGAGTGTCGCGGTGATTAGTACGCGATTGCGTTTCTGGTTGACTGCAGCGGTTTTCAGCACTTCCTTCAGGCCCTTGTTGGCTGCATTGTCATTCAGCGGCACGGTAAATCCGCGGGCCAGCGTCACCAGCGTCGCCAACGCCGCCGCCTGGCTGGCCGCCGCATCGTCGCTGGGAGCAATCTCCTCTACCCGCAGCCGCAGCGCGCCGGCCAGCGACAGCTCTGGAGCCAGGCTGGCCACGATCGTGGAGTCGGATTGGAGCGGCAGCCGGAAACCCAGCACCTGGATCGCGCCGCTCTCTGAGAACGGCAGTCCGATCTGGCCCACTCCCCACGCCAGCGACAGCAGGGGTACCTCGTGGAAGTGCGCGGACAGCAGCGTCGAGCCGGCAAACGGCAGTGCGGCGGTCCGATGCCGGTCGAGCATGGAGTGAATCTTCTCCGGCGTCGGGTAGTTGGAGACCGCCACCATGTCGTAGCCGACCTGTGCCACTCGCACGGTGCGACCCTCCG
>Ga0206981_10187_pt1 | contig 18525 bp, 19 predicted proteins | sample Alteio_BWMinCont_17_FD_153312 | JGI IMG/M metagenome (GOLD analysis project Ga0206981, IMG submission 153312) | Enriched cells from forest soil in Barre Woods Harvard Forest LTER site, Petersham, Massachusetts, United States -... | ecosystem: Environmental > Terrestrial > Soil > Temperate forest >... | reverse complement strand
TTTTGTAATGCCATTAGATACAAAAGCATATTTAGAAACGTATGAGGAGTTCAAAAAAGAAATTGTCCTTTTTGAAGCAACTGTGGAAACATTCGAAAATATTTTAAAGGCATAATTTTAATATTATTGGCAATTTCTTCATTATGGTTTCTGATAGTTTACGAGCCAGATATTAAAATCTATCTATCCAAAGGTAAAGTCCCTCCTGTTAATCGAGTAGATCCAATTGTAAATAAGAAAGCACCCTCCCAAACTGGCGTTGGGAATTCTGACTCAAATAAAAAGCCAGTAAAATAAATTTCACCTCGCTATCGCAAGCGTTTTTTTCCTGTTATCCCCTTATCCTAGCGCGTGTATTCAGCGTCAGGATAAAGAGGTGGCGTACTTATGCCCTGCGATTATGTAGTCCTAAGAGCAGAGACTTAAAAATTAATAGCCTTGAATCATGATTGTATGCTATATATATCTATGTTTTATAAATGAATAAGATTTTGGCAGGTGACATTTATGTTATATGTGGTTAGTGCTTTTGACAACTCTATCATCCACCACTCGCCGGCAATAAAATTTGCTATAAACAAAACAAGTGCAATAAACCAATAAGGAACATTATGGAACCACTTCTGCACTTTTATTTTTATAATAGTTGCGATTACCGTTGAAAGTATACAAATAATTAATAAACTGGCCGGGCTTGTTAACGTCAACGAATATTGATATTTAACCCCTGTATACTTCATCAAAGGCAAATCCTGGAAAATAAATGGGGCTTTTGAAATGGTTAATGTTTCCAAGGCGGCTTGTTTTGCAGATCCGCTTAAAGCGGTAAATTTATGGCAAATATCAACGAAAAGGTATGAAAGATAAATGTGAGCTAAGGTATAAACAAAACATGCTATCCAATATTGATCAAGTTTAAAATAGATTTCAAAAAATTTAAACGTCCTTTCTTTTCCCTGATATTTAAGTGTTAAGATCACCAATGCCAGTCCCGCCGCAGAAAGGTATAGTACATTTAACCGCTCCGCCCGGGAAAGCAGTCCCTCTATTAAACGATGCAGTTGTTCATCATCCATTATTTGCATTGCTTACAAACTTTTTATTCGCTTGAATAATTTAAGGCAAAGTTTAGCCGCTGTAAATAAGATCGAAACTGATAAGATTAATAATATACCATACTTAGCGGCTTCTAAAATCGCTTGTATTATATCCGAAGGGTCATGTGAAAAACTTTTCATAATGATTTGATTTAAGGCTTAGTAATAATAGTGAAAAAATTAGTATTAGTGAACTAGTTCAAGAATTATTATCACATCTTCCACTACCGAGGCTTTCAATTTACAATAATCTCTGCTACCGCAAGCATTTTTCCGCTGCCGCAACGCGTCCCACCTGTGGCCCGCATTTAGATAACCCACATGCCCAGTACCAAAAATGCCTAAATTTCCCAACATTAATATTTAGCTTTGATAAAACAACGGGCAATTGAACTCAAAATCAAAACCCCACATCCCTAAACCAAATTACAAACAGCTTAAAAAAACTATATCCTTACCTAACCCTTACCCAATATGAAAACTCCAATTAAAGTTGCCGTGCTGATTTATAACGGTGTTGAACTGATCGACATGAATGGCCCTATTGATGTATTCTTGCACGCAAACCCGTACAATAACAACAGGTACCAAGTGTATACCGTGGCCGCAACCATGGATGCTATCCTGAGCGAAAATAAAGCGGCTGCCATTACGCCGCAATATGATCTGAACAATTGCCCCGAACCGGACCTGGTTGTGATCCCCGGGATCATCGACCTGGAGGTTGATCCTTCCGTAATTGCCTGGATCAAAAAATTTGGCAGTAAAAAGGATAAGGTAATTATGTCGGTTTGCATTGGTTTACAAATCCTGGCTAAAACGGGACTGCTTTCGGGCAAACGCGTTACTACGCATTACCTGGCTATAAACGACATGCATAAACAATACCCTGATATTACCTTTATAAAAAACGTAAGGTTTGTTCAGGATGGCCACATTGTTTCTACAGGAGGCATAACTTCGGGCATCGACGGCGCATTGCACCTTGTCGAAAAAAACGACGGCCCTGTAATAGCCCAGCAAACCGCTGATGTGATGGTGTACAACCGTGATGCTCCCCTGCCACCCTACACTATTTTACCGCCTTATTTTGAGATCTGAGGGTTATTGATGCTGAAAGGTTAATGTCATTAAGTTGTGGAAAAATTGCAGCTCACCCTCTTTCCGGTTTGCCGGAGAGAGGGTCGGCGAGCGAATCCGCTGGCCAGCGGACTGGGTGGGTCTACACCGCCGTGCATTGGCGCCAATGCATTCGCGTTAACGCCGCTTGCAGAGGACTCACCCGGTCGACGCTTCGCTGGACCGCCCTCTCTTTTGCAAGCAAAAAAGAGGGCAGAAAACTTAGCTTCTGTCACCGCAGGATCCTCTCATAGAGGACCCTGCGATCTGGTTAGCAGAAATTTATGACATAGGATAATTTCTGGACGAATACTTAGCACGCTGCGCAAGGTCACTTTCAGGAGACCCAGCGGAGACAGAAGAAAAGCAGCTCCTTTAGGAGCAAAATATTGGTAGAAAAATCGAAAACAATCAATTTTCGCTCCATAGGTGCGAAACCTATTGAACTATTTAACGGCGACTCCTTTGCGGCGGGGTTGTGTACCTACGGCACACGAATTATTGGGTTGTTATTTTTCTACCAATATTGAACCCCGATGGGGTTTGGAAAAGATGTGGGTACACGGTAGCTAACCGGTCCCAAGGACTCCTTCGGAGCGACGATTATTCACGGGTGTCTGTTCTGTCCCCGCAGGGTCTCTCATAGAGGACCCTGCGATGTGGTTAGCAGAAATTTATGATATAGGGTAATTTCTGGATGAATACCTAGCACGCGGCGCAGGGTCCCTTTCAGGTTTAAGTTAACCCACAAAATTCTTCGCCCTGCAAAAGGTCGAATTCACGAATCGTTCCGATGGAACGAAACTACATGGCGTGCTATTTTCTACCGACCAAACGTCCCGATGGGACGAAAAAAGACGGCATTCGCGTTCCGTAGGAACGCTTCGTCGGTAGAAATGCAAATCAAATATCCGTTTTTCGTTCCATAGGAACGTTTCGTATTATTTAAGCGCTATGTATGGCCTGTTTTGACCTCTATTTTTAAACGATTTATTTTATGGGTTAACTTAAATTTCAGGAGACCCTGCGGAGACTGGAACACGCTGGTTATAAATAAATTACAGAAATTCATTCAAAATCATCAATTTTATATCTACTGACTATCAGATACTTACATTTTGATAAAAATTAAAAACACTGATAATGAGCGTGTTTCACAGCGTTCCACCCCGTTCGCGTGGAAAAATGGAACGCTGGAACAGCCCGGACATTGGTGCCTACCCGCGCAGGCAGGCTTTTGCCCTATAATTTTAATAAATCAAACAAAATTCCGGGTTTATTACTTTGTGTGTTATGGGGATGTTACGTTATTACTATTAATGCCGTAACTCCAGAAACTATTCAGAATCAAAGTTTATATTTACAGCTATCTAAAAATCACTTTTTTAATACTTATGGCTGCATAAATACGTTTCTTTAATTCTTTTTTACTATTAATTCTACCATACTTTGTTACTGAATTTTTGGAGTCGTATAGTCGTATTATCTTTTCAACGGAGGGGTATTTTCCAATTTTTAATGTTTTTAAACAGTAACCTGTTAAAAACATTAAGCTGTTTTGGCTTGATCCTGTTTTCGTTAAACGTTGCGGCACAGCAAACGGATAGCCTTAAAACCCATACGCTTACGCTTACCCAGGTGAGCGGTCGGGTTGTAGATGCACTTACCGGTAAGCCGCTTCCTTATATCAGCGTAACCTTTAGTGGTAGCAGTTACGGCACCTATACCGACAAACTGGGAAAATTTACGCTAAAGGCCCCGGGTTTGTTCAGCCAAATCACGTTTTCGTACGTTGGCTACCAAAGCATTACAAAAACTATTAAATCAGGGGAGATAAATGAGTTGGAGATTCGTCTGCGCAGTAGTCAGACACAGTTAAAAGAGGTTTCGGTTACCACCGGAAAAAAGCAACGGTACCGCAACAAGGGAAATCCGGCGGTATCGCTGATCCAGCAGATCATTAACCATAAGGATGAGAACAGGATGGAAAGCTCTGATTACCTTCAATACGACCAGTACGAGCGGATTGGCTTATCCTTTTTTCACCTGTCGCAAAAGTTTATTAACGGCCGTTTTTTTAGCAAATATAAATTCCTGCTTGATACTACGCAGAAGATAAACGGGCAGACTCAAACCGCGCTCCCGGTTTATTTCAGCGAAAAGCTATCTCAAAATTACTTTAGGAAAAATCCGGAAAAGTCTATCCAGGTATTGAATGCGCAAAAGCAGATCAACATTATCAAGTTTGTGGATACAGTGGGTTTAGATATTTATCTGAACCGGCTTTACGGGAATAACCTGGACCTTTATTCGAACAATATTTTCATTATCACCAACCAGTTCCTGAGCCCGATAGCTAACCACGCCCCTGATTTTTATAAGTTTTTTATTACCGATACCATAAAAACCGCAAAGGGAAAATTGGTTGAAGTTAGTTTTACGCCCCGCAACAAAGGCGACTTGCTGTTTGAAGGAAAGCTGCTGGTTACCCTTGACGGCCATTATGCGGTTGCAGGATGCGAGCTGAACGTAAATAAACAGATCAACATTAATTTTATGCGCAGCCTGAAGATCCGGCTTGATTTTGTACAGGATCCTGGTGGCCGCTATTACCTCAGCAAAAGTGATGTAACAGCCGATTTCGGAATCTCGAGAACCAAGGGCCTGGGGGTTATCGGCGAGCGCACGGTTGTGTATACCAACTATAAACTAAACGCGCCGCAACCGGAAGCGTTTTACAATGGTAAAGCCTTACAAATTGCCGAAAATGTTAACCGGGCAGATACCAGTTACTGGACCACTCACCGAACGGATACGCTTAGCGGGCAGCAGGCCCAGATCTATGGCAAGATCAGCAAACTGGAAAAAATGCCCTCCTTTAAACGAACCATGTGGATAGCTTCAACCCTTACGGGTGGCTTTGCTGATTTTGGAGCTGTACAAATTGGCCCCATCAATTCGTTCTTCGCTTTTAGCAGCCAGGAAGGTCTCCGGTTCCAGGGCGGAGGAAGGACCACACCAAAATTCAACAAATCTATTTACCTGGAAGGGTATGGCGGGATAGGAACTAAGGACAAGCAATTAAAGTATGACCTGATCACCTATCTTTCATTAAATAAGACGGCCCCCTACCGTTTCCCGAATGATTATTTTAAGGTAAGCTACCTGTATGATGTTGATGTACCGGGGCATAGCTTTTCTATAAACAACAGGCAGGCTGCGCTGTCGTCATTCCAAACAGGTGCAACAAATTACTGGCTTTATAGCACAATTTTCAGGCTTGACTATGTAAAGGACTTTGAAAATCATTTTTCATACGATGTTATCTTCAAAAACTGGAATCAGCAGCCCGCCGCCAAATTGGTTTATGAGCTTAATAACGCCGATAATACCATAATACATAATTTAACCACCAGCGAATTAGGCGTGCATTTAAGGTATGCCCCTCATGAACAAATTTTACAAGGAACTCAGGACAGGCATACCATTTATAGTAAATACCCCATCATGGAGCTGATGGTAAACCATGGCTTTAAAGGTTTCATGAACGGATCATACGCTTATACTAATTTTGGTGTAAATATTTTTAAGCGGTTTTATTTTTCGCAATTAGGTTATTCGGATGTTACGCTGATGGGTGGTTATTTAACCGGGAAGGTTCCGTTCCCGCTGCTGAATATAAGCTCGGCTAATCAGTCATTAGCATATGATCTGAATGCTTATAACAGGATGACCTACCTGGAGTTTGTGAGTGATCATTATGTAGGTTTAAACTTTACCCAAAGCTTTAATGGCTTTTTCCTGAATAAGATCCCGCTGATAGAGCATCTTAAATGGAGAGAATATCTTACGTTTAAAATTTTATATGGCGGCCTGCGGAATGAAAACAATCCTTTGTATTCAAATGATCTGTATAAATTCCCAACAGGGACAAAAGGCAGCAACGGCACTTACGCCTTAGGGAATGTGCCTTATACTGAAGCAGGCGCCGGTGTAGGCAATATCTTCAAAATTTTACGGATAGATGTGATCAAAAGGTTTAGCTACCTTGATCATCCGGGTATTGCGCCTTATGCCGTTAAGTTTAGCTTTAATCCTGATTTTTGATCCGGGTGTCTCACATATGCACTGTAAAACACTATTGATGGTATAATTGCCCCCCTTGCCCTATCTCACTCTACACAAATACCCTTAAGGCAAAGGGTGCTTGCCCTCTAATCATAAAGCATGAAAAGAGGGCGAACTACAATTTACATAACTAATGAGAAACCTGTAGCAACCGCTATTTAAAGCCCAGGCTTAATGAAATTACATCAGATACCAAATTAGTGGTTTGTGTATAATGCCCGTACCTTAGTTCCAGTTCATGCAGATTTTGCCAGCCAAAAACCCCTTTAGGTGGTGCTAGCCTGAAGCCCGCGCCAAAAAACTGGCTGTTAAACTTTGCATATTCGTAATTACTGGTATAGTATTCATCCGTTGAGCTATGCGCTTCGTACGGTGCAAAGTATTTAGCAGCCGACTGCGTATAATACCTATAAAACGGAGATATTGAGAAGAAAGGCGATACTTTGTAAGTAATCTCGAGGTTGGCCGTATTTGAATGGCTACCCCAGTTATCTGTATAATAGCGGTAGTATGACCGTAAAATAATATTATCATCCAAAAAGTAATTTGCCCTGAACCCTAACGGGAGCTTAAAGCGCGATGACGGGAGCTTTTCAATAGTATCTTTCTGGTTTGAGAAATATACACGGTGGAAAGGCAAACTTAAATATCCGTTTTGTGCAACCACATCAGCCAGCAACATTACCTGGAACCTTGAATTTATAATTTGCGAATAACCAAATGAAGCGGTATAAGTACCCCTTGGTTTTGTTGCTAAACTTGGCGTTGAAGCAGAACCGCCGTTACTAAGCACCACATTCCCGCTGGCTGTAGTAATATAGGTTGATCCGCTGGCAACAGGAGTTATTGCCTGTACAAACTCTGATGGATAGATCATTGTTACATGATCCATATAAACCTGCGCCTTGAAACTGAACTCGCCGCTTTTATCCGCCGTCTTTCGTGAAAAATGTAAATCGCCGCCCAACGACTTGTAGTTGTACTCACCGGAATAATAGGCGCCTAAACCAAAAGTGTTGCCGGTTTTGGGGTTTTCAACGGTCCAGTCAAATGATGGATAAATTCGCGTGCCTCCCTGCTTACCCAACCCGGTTGTAGTAACAAAGGCAGACGATGCGGAAGTGTGATGATCATAGCCCAAACCTAATGAAATTGTGTTTTTGTTTGAGTTATCTCCCACCCATACCAACTTCAGATCCAGCCCGTTTGATATATCTGTAACCTTTTCTGTACCAATGCCACCTGTAATAGCTGAATGGTTACCATTTTGCCCGTAATAGCTCGAAACCAAATTAATTTCATCAACCCGTAAAGCCCGCGGATTGTATTCTGTGGGTTGGGGATCAGCAATTACCGGCTGGTATAAACTAAATGGCTTTTTGTTTCGGCTGGTATCAACCTTTGTTTGCGCATGGGCGCTAAAGCGGCAAATAAGAGAAAATCCTACTACGGATAGAAATACTTTTTTCATGAATTGTACTGTAAGGGTTAAAAATGATCGTAATTAATTGCAGCCGCAGCCGCCACCTGTCTTCCCGGCGTTAGCGCCTGAGGCGCTTTCCCGGTACGACTGGAAATTCAATTCATTTTTCTCTACCTTACGGTTACTTAGCGCCATTTCAGAATCATTGATCCTGTTTTTTTGATATTCTTTTAAATTTACGCATGATGTTATGGAAGCCATCAACAGAAGGGCAGCCAATAGTTTAAGGGGTTGGTTTGTCATTTGTTAGGGGTACTAAGTAATATTTATATTTTTTGAAGTATATAAATTATCGTTATCATCAATAATTATGGCTTCAATATCGTTCATTTGGTTAATCAGGTCCAGTCCTGCACGAACCCCCATAATGGTTACCGGGGTTGCCATGGCGTCAGCAATTTCGGCATTGGTGGTAATAATAGTTACGCTTTTAATACCGGTAACCGGGAGGCCCGTACGCGGATTTATGGTATGCGAATATCTTTTACCGTCAATCATTACAAACTTTTCGTAATTACCGGAGGTCGCAACAGCAAGATCAGATATAGTAAGATAAGAGAACACCTGGTTTGAGGCGTCAGGATTTACAATGCCGATGGTCCATTTTTTACCGTCAGGCTGCAGGCCCCATGTATTTAAATCGCCTGATGCGTTTACCACCCCGCTTGTCACGCCATGTTGTTTCATAATAAGCTTTGCCCTTTCTGCCGCGTATCCCTTACCAATTCCTCCAAAACCGATCCTCATGCCGCGTTCACGCAAAAAGATGGTGCAATTTTCTTCATTAAGTGTAATATTCCGATAGTTAATAAGGCTCACCATCTTTTTTGCGGTGGCCATGTCAGGCAAAGAAGTCATCTGCTGGTCGAAATTCCAGAGCCGCTTATCAATTGAGCCGTAGGTAATATCAAAGGCTCCCTGGGTAACTTTTGAAATAACAATGGAGCGTTTTACAAGATCAAAGGTCTCCCGGCTTACAGCAACCGGCACTATGCCCGCATTAGCGTTTACCTGGTTGGTTTCGCTGTCATTACTAAAGGTGGTCAGCAGGCGTTCTATTCTTTTAATTTCATCAATACCCGCATCAATTTTTTCATTGGCCCACTGTTCGCTTTCGGCAACCACGCTTAGTTCAAAGCGATTCCCCATTAGTTTGCAGCTTTTTTTAAAAATTTGATGAGCAGACATATATTAATTAAAAAGAAGATCAGGAAATAGAAAACATTCTATGCTATTATCTGCTAACAATGTTAGTTTAACAATCTGTAGATAACATGAAATTAAGAATGAATTGCAATGAATAACACCGATTTAACATTTATTAACGTTTTGTGGTGCGCATTATATGAAGATCTGCTGATTTTATGCTTCCAGTTTAGGAATATTATTATCCAGGACTCTGCTGATGTCCTTATAATTCTTACTTATTGCCCTTGTTTTTATTCAACAAGTTATTTTAATATCGGCTGCGTTCCAATGTTTCAATTGTTATCATGCGTGCGTAGGAACACCATTTCAGTGCCATCGTGCCGCCAAACGGTATCTATACTGTTAATGTGGGGATTGAACAGAAGGGATGATCTGCTATTCCACTTTTCCTTGACGCTTTCATAAGCGGGCAGCCTAATACTCCAACTCGCGGCAATCATACCCTGCTGTTTGCAGCAACGATTCGATATACCGGGGCGAAATATTGCTGGCCTCTATCCTCAGGATGTTATCACAATCTTCCAGGTCAAAGTTCCAGCCTGTAATTGCCGGAACCGCGGTTAGCAAAGGCTTTACCTCCCTAACCTGTTCGGGTTTTTCAACGCTTGTTATAAATATCAATATATCCATTATTGGGTTATGGTTATTTATCATTGGTCATTATGTTGGTGGCTTTCATCAAACTAAAACAATAACTATCGGGAATTGAAAAACTGGACAAAAAGCCGCAGTTTTATTTTAGCTCATAGTCTTGAGCCCATAGTCCCAAGTCAATTATTTCCTGACTCAGAACTATGGACTCCGGACTTAAGACTCCTTCTCCTCGCTTTTAGCATCATCCCAATATTTTTCATAAGGATGTCCGCCATGCCTGCCCCAGCGGCCGTGGCCGCAGTTTTGCAGTTTCTCTTTAAACTTTTCGCGTTCTTCGGGCGTCATGCTTTTAAATTTTTCTTCCATCCGGTGGCGCATCCAGTGGCCCCTGCCCGGGCCGCCGCCTTTACCAAAGCCGAAAAGAATTTTGCATAAAATAAATATGCCCATAGCCTGCCAGAAGGTAATTACACCAACGTGTAATATGCCCGGCAATAAACAGTTCCACAAACTCATCACCACAAAGCTGACGAGCGACAGGATGGCGGCAACTGCCAGTGGTATAAATAAAAACCGCCTTCTATAAAAAAATGATCTCATGTTAATGTTTTTTAATATTGTGTAATTTCCTCGTACAATTGTTTTAACCGTTTGCGCAGGTGCACTACCGCATACCGCTTGCGCGATACCAGCGTTTGCACATTTATACCGGTATTTTCGGCAATCTCGCTAAAGGGGATATCATCCAGCTCATGCCACATAAATACCTCGCGCTGCTCCGGTGGCAGCTCATCAAGCGCAAAAAATAACTGCTCCCAAAAAAGGTTGCGCACATATTCGGTTTCGGGTGTGGTAGCTTCCGTCATCAGGATGGCTTTAAAGTCCGGCGCATCATCGTCATCCTCATCCCCGGCAAGCATATCATCCATCAAAACCTCAGTATGCTTCTTATGCTTATCAAGTATTTTATTACGGGCAACCCTGTAAAGCCAGGCCCCGGTTTGCTCAATAGGCTCCGAATTAATAACCGAGCTGAACTGGTACCAAACATCCTGCAGAATGTCTTCGGCATCGGCATCGTTCTTTACCCTGCGCCTGATAAAGCCCAGCAAGTTTTTACCATACTCGCCTATGGCTTGTATGATAGTCTTGTGTTTTTCCTCGGGCGCTATGGCGGTTATCAATTTCTTCAATGTTATTTAATATAGAAGACGATTGTGTTTTAGAAACATTTTAATATTTGTGAAAAAAGTCCGAAAGTCGGAAAAGACCGAAAGTCCGGAAGACTTTAATGTTGGAGTATTCAAAGATAAAAATGTTTCAGGATGTGTTGATTTTTTACAAAAGTTGGTTTGTTGAGCACCGGCGGTAATATCGCGCGCAGAGTTTACTCACCCGGTCATAGCTTCGCTCGACCTGCCCCCTCTTCGCTGCGCGTAAAGAGGGCAAAAAAATATTTTTTCTTTTCCTCACCTCTTTCCGCCGCAGGCGAAGAGAGGTCGGCCAGCGAAGCGTCGCCGGGTGAGTAAACTATGCATCATACATTGCCGCTTACCCAATTTATTATTAATTTAGATGAATGAAATGACAGGTAGCCAACCTGCACCAATAAACTAATGAACCAGTGAACAAATAAACTACCCCATGGCTTATAACACCAAACTTGCCGACAGAATAAGAGAAGCCCTTGTGCACCTGCCCGATGTGGAAGAAAAAGAAATGTTTCGCGGGGTATGTTTTATGGTGGATGGAAAAATGTGTGTTTGCGTTAGCGGCGATGAAATGATGTGCCGCATTGGGGCGGATGCAACAGAAAAAGTATTAGAGCAAAACGGCGTTCGTCAAATGATAATGCGGGAAAAAGTGATGAACGATTATGTTTATGTAAGCGAAGAGGCTTTTCACAACCAAAAAGACTTTAACCATTGGATAAAGCTGGCGCTGGATTTTAATCCGAAAGCAAAGGCATCGAAGAAGAAGAAATAGGTTGTAAGGAGGTTAAAGTTGTTGTAAGAGTTGTAATTAAGTTCATCATTATTATTTAAATAAAAATTACTGTTATGAATAAAGTTAAGCAAGCGGTATTGGTATTATACTTTTTGATGGTTGCATTTGGCACACACGCTCAAACAACACCAGAAAGCGCCGCCTCTAAAAACATTACTGATGCTATGAACAAAGCAGCTGATGAATGGAACAAAGGGCATTTAGATGCTTTTATGAGCCTTTATGATCCATCAGCTACCATGATGATGCCTACCGGGCCAGTCGGGATGGGTGGGATAAAGGGTTTGTATGAAACAAAGTACTTTAAGGACGGTATGCCCAAACAAAATTTAAAATACACTGAGATGCAGGTGCGGATGCTTGGTGATAATTATGCACTCTTAACAGGTGGATTCACCTTATACGGCAACAATTTACCCGAACGTTCCGGCAGGTATTCGCTGGTGATGCAGCAAACTAAAGATGGCTGGAAGATCTTGCATGATCATTCGAGCTGAAGAAAAATGAAGTAAGTAAAGTAGGGTGTCATGCTGAGTAATCTATTTTTGCGAGCAAACAATCGCATTGAAAATGACATTTATAAATAGCTATATATCAATTAATTAGAATACTTGTCATTGACAGGAACTCGAAGCATGACACCCTTTTTTATTACTTCTCCTCCACATTATGTAGGTTTTCTTTCGGCATGACGGACTGATAAATCACTGCAAACTGCTTACTACAAACTGCAAACTTTCTTCAGCCTACTCCAATCCCAAATATTCTTTCTGCTTTATTTCAACCAGGCCTGATGTTTGGTCGCGGCGCAGATAAATACTTACATGGTAAAAGCTACTGTCGAACAGGTAAATGTTATTGGCTTCGTCGGCGCCGTGAAACTTCATTTCCAGGCCAAAGCGTTTGGCCTGGCTAATCATATTTAAAATATGCTGCGGATCGGTGGAGGTATAGTTAACAGTGCGCAGTAAAGAGCCATCATATAATTTGGTATAATCGCCTACCATAATTTTTTCAGTATTGGGCTTACCTGTTATATTTTTAAAATATTCAAGCTCACGACCGTTAACATTTACACTATAATCTTGTCTGAAAGTGGTCCCCTGCAATAAATTATTGTACACTTCGCCATTACTCAAACCTGTAAAATAGATCAGATCGCTAAACTTTGTACTTTGCCCATACATACTTAAACTTGCTAAAAGCATTACCGGCAACAGGAACAGGTATTTTTTCATAACAACAGTAATTGTTTGTTCAATACGTTAATTTTTTGAAAGCACTATAACCTGTGCAATTACCAAATATACTTCATTAATTCAGAATCAAGATAGTAAGAATCAAGATTGAAAAAAGAATAGAAGCCACCTTCCCTATCTTGACTCTTATATCTTAAAATCTTGCCTCTTTCCTCCTCACTCTCCCGGATGATAGGTTTTTTCGGCATGTTTAAGCACATCCGCTTTATAAAACAAAACATCCTTAAACTTACCTTCAATATACATGCCAGCCTGGTCTGTATAGTGTTTTGAAGCAGGATTGAACGATTGACCGCCGGTTATAACACTTTTTGCCTTAATACGGGAACCAAATTCCACAGCGGCAATAAAGCTATTGCCCGAATACCCGTACCGTTTTTTAGTATCCATAGTCCGGCTCTGGAACGATGGCAGCTGCCCAAATGCCGATGAAACCCCGCCAACAGGCACACTAGGCGCATCATCATTAAACGTAATACCATCTGCCGGGCGCTGATAACGGTTAATATCACCCCACTTAATCTCCCAGCTGCCATAGCGGGTATTAAGGTTATTTACCGCTTCGGTAAAGATTTCCAATTGTTGTTTGGCAGTAAGGGTTTGCATTAAGGTGTTAATCCGTTCGGTTTGATAAGTGCCTTCTTCATCCGTTTTTGCCCGTGGCAGGGCACGCATTATCAAGGTTCCCCACTCAACAGCAAGGGTTGTAGCTACCGAATTAGCAGCCGAATATCTGTCCCATTGATTCATAATTTGCAGGGGCCCGGCAAGCATTTGTTTTACCGAATCGGGTGCGGCAGCATAAGCTTTAAATAGCGGTGGCAGCAATACATCAAAGGCCGCCAGGTAATGGTTATAGCCTTTAGCAATCAGTTCATCAAGGGTAATACTCCTTGCTTCGCTCAAAAGTTTAATGGCATTTATCGCCCTGAAGTTTTGCCCGTTGGGCGCCATATATGCCGGATATTTATTTTTATCCGGACTGTAATTACCTGATGAAGCAAAAGGCGTTGAGTTACAGTTCTGGATCCATCCGTTCGCCGGGTTGTAAACATGCACAATTTCATCCACCATGTGCAGGCCCTGCCATTCGGTTGCAGGGGTGCTGCCATCAACAGGTAAACGCCAGTCAAATGCCGCGTTCCGTTTTGGCATAAAGTTGCCATACCAAAAAGCAATATTGCCCTGGTCATCAGCATAAACGGTGTTGTTGGTGGCGTTTGAGAGCAGGCCCATCGCCTTCTTATATTCGGTAAAAGTATTGGCCTTGGTTATCAGCCAAGATTCCAGCAGGGCATTGTACGACCGGTTATTAGCTTTTAACGCCAGCCATTTACCATCCCTACTACCCAAAACTGGTCCGTGTTGAGTGTAATAGCCCGTAATGGTTTTATGTTCCGCTCCCGTTCCATTTTTAATATTCATAATCAACTTACGGCTTATTACAGGTTTAAGCCTGCCGTCGTATTCATAATACCATTGTCCGTCTTTTTTTGTCACCTTTTCGGCGTACAGATCGGCAACATCGGCATTGCTGCTGGTATGCATCCAGCCGCAGTGTTGGTTAAAGCCTTGGTAAACAAAAAACTGCCCCCAGGTAACCGCGCCGTAAACGTTTAACCCTTCCTCACTTGCCAGCTGTACCTCGCTGCGGAAATAGAACGGCACATGCGGATTGATGTATAGCATAGCATGCCCCAATGCCGACCTGGAAGGCGCAATGGCAAATCCATTTGAGCCGGTTTCCCTGTCATCAACCTTAGGATTATAAACAACCCCCAGTTTTTCAGGCGCGTCGCCATAAAACGCCTTCGTTTCATTTAAGTTGATACCACCTGTAACAGTTGCCGATACGCTGCCATCGGTAAACATCAATGCATACCATGGTTCAAAGTGCTGAAAAACAGCTGGTTTAACATCCGGGTGTTTGTATAAATAATAGTTCACACCGTCGGCAAAAGCATCCATTAATTTCCTGAACCAGGGGGCGGCTGCTTTATAATCTTTAATAGCATCGGCAGTATCTGCAATTAATTGCAGCTGTACGTCGGTATAAAGTTCCTTTTCGCCTTCAACCTCACTTTGCCTGCCTAACTGATACAAATAGTTCCTTTCAATCCCCTTAAAATTATCCTCGCATTGCGTGTACATCAGCCCAAAAACAACATCAGCATCGGTTTTACCATAAATATGCGGCACACCCCAGTTATCCCGTATTATTGTTACCCGGGGGGCTTCGTGTTCAAATCGTTTAATTTCTGCTGATGAATATTTTTGTGCGATGGTAAATAATGGTGATAGTATTAATGCGATAAATACTTGCTTTTTCATGATAACAATAGTTTTTCTAAACAATATTTAAGAAATCCGCCATTTTTATGCAGTTTTATAAATTAATGTTACTTTTACAGTTATTAAATTGCAATAATACTTCGTGTATAACGTTGGCATATTGCAATTATCTAATATAGCCTTAAGTTTTATAATTAGGTATAGGATTTGATATAGTTACATAATAATTGAATTTTCATTTTACTGATTTAACAATCAGTTACATAAAGAGCTTGGATTTTCATTTAACATGATATCTGGGATTTAGTTGATCAACATTATTTGAGAAAAATGTTGTGTGCGTTCGGGGGTGAGATACCGAGCGCATTTTTTTTGAAATTTTCCTAAAATCTTTCCTCACCTCTTTCCGCCGCAGGCGAAGAGAGGTCGACCAGCGAAGCGTCGTCGGGTGAGTCAACTATACGCCATGCATGCGCATTAATGCACCGGCGTTAATATCGCGCGCAGAATTTACTCACCCGGTCATTGCTTCGCCCGACCTGTCCTCTCTTCGCTGCGCGTAAAGAGGGCGGAAAACCTTTTTTTCCTTTTTTCCACCTCTTTCCGCCGCAGGCGACGAGAGGTCGACCAGCGAAGCGTCGTCGGGTGAGTCAACTATACGCCATGCATGCGCGTTAATGCACCGGCGTTAATATCGCGCGCAGAATTTACTCACCCGGTCATTGCTTCGCCCGACCTGTCCTCTCTTCGCTGCGCGTAAAGAGGGCGGAAAACCTTTTTTTCCTTTTTTCCACCTCTTTCCGCCGCAGGCGACGAGAGGTCGACCAGCGAAGCGTCGTCGGGTGAGTCAACTATACGCCATGCATGCGCGTTAATGCACCGGCGTTAATATCGCGCGCAGAATTTACTCACCCGGTCATTGCTTCGCTCGACCTGCCCTCTCTTCGCTGCGTGTAAAGAGGGCGGAAAATTTTTAACGTTCTTTCCTTTATTAAAACTTTCCCTCCCGTTAAAAAATAATAGAAACATTTTTGACGCTTATGCTATTATACTATACTATAAACCCCCACAACTATGAAACACGCATTTGTAATTGGTTCGAACGCATTTATTGTACCAGGCAAAACCATAAGCTACGGCGAAGAAGGAAACTGGAAACATTTTTTAAGGATCAACAATATTTATCACGACACATCGGCGCCGGCAGAAAATAGTTTCCTGGATATTGACCTTGATATTAAAGATACAGATGGAACATCAGTTACAGTATTATCAAACACGCCTGTAACCGGAGCTCCGTACACCATTAAAACCAAACGCGACAGCATAATGATATCCCGGCTTGACGGCACAACAATTATTCATGTACACCAGCTTGATGATGAATCGGCAATGAGCCTGGAGCATAATATAGTGGCCGAATTTGAAGTTCATTCACCCATTGTAGTTATCCGGATTACAGGGGAGTTTTTTGTTGACAGCCTGCATATCCGCGCCGAAAACGAGAAATTAATGATCAATGATACTGGCTACGCAACTTCAGCAATGGTTGGCCATAACGATTTGAAGTTTACAGCGGCGGGCGTGGTGTTGTAGTAGTTCATGGTTGATGGTTCATAGCAGGGAAAAGTTCATAGTTCATGGTAGGAAAACAGGTTGGCAATATTTGGCACTAACCTTCCGGCTATGAACTATGAACCATCAACTATGAACCCTTCTAACTATGAACTTTCTCCCTATAAAGCGCCATCACCAGCAGCACCATCCGGTTATAAGTGCCAAGGCCCTGGGGTTGGTTGTTTACTTTCAAAAAACGATCGTAAAAAATGCTGGTCAGTATTTCGGCTTTGTTTTGGTACGACATCCAATAAACTCTTTCCGTTACAAAATCCTGGTGAACGGCCTTTGATACCCGGGGTTTTAGTTGTTTGTTAGCTAAGCTATCGCGATAATACAGGGCATGCATAAATTCATCAACAGCCAGGTGATAGGCAGAGTAACGCAATAATCTATCATGCGAGCCAATCCCTGCCAGGAAACCAGTAAAATCGGCCTCGTCCTCAGGGCCATATCCCATCTGGTGCGACATTTCATGACAGGCAACTACGGGCCTGTTAAAAACCGGCATCTGGTAATTTATTTGCGCTTCGCCGGTAAACGGATTAAAGTAACCCGAAGTGCCGATGTAATTAAGCAGGGGCGTTAATATGGATGGTTTAACCCCCGGATGATAAGTACGAAAATTGACAGAATCATTTGATAACTTGCTAACCGCCTGCACGGCTGTCTGGTATATTGCATTGTTGCCCTGGGCCAGGTCGGCCGGGGTTAAACGGGCACGACAGGCATTGGCGCTATCAATAAGCATGGTTGTAACTGCTTTAAGGTTGGCCGTGGTGTAACTGGTATCTCTCAGGTTTAACCGTTCGCCTGCTGACGGGCGGAAGTAATTCATCCCCCAAAACAAATAAAAAACCAATATGGCTGCCTGCACTTTTATTACCATGCCGCCGGCTAAAAAAACGGCTGCTATAAACTCCTTTTTAAAAAGCAGTTTTATAAATCTGAAGAGCGCATAAATAAGGTAGCCAATAGTAAAAATGTATAGTATATCGCCAACACTAAAGGGAAAGACATTTAAAACAGGGTGCAGCAGGTAGCAAATAACTGGGTAAAATCCTTTGGAAAAATAACACTCAACAGCTTTTGGATAGTCAGCAAATACCATCAGTAAATAAATAAAAACAGCAAGTGCGGCTATGGTTATAGCTTTCACCTTTAATGTTCTTTTATTGCTTTGGTTTGCCATTGTGGGTAAATATAGCAATATGTGGGTGTTAGCAAATAAAAAAGCCCCCTGTAAATACAGAAGGCTCTAATTGTAATCAGGTATAAGTGCAGGGCTATTATTTTATTGAAACAGGGATGCTTATTTTATCCCAATCCATGCTGAAACCTTTTTTGGTAATTACATAAGTAAGAGACTCACTCATGGCATGTTTTTTAGGCGTTACCATTACACGCAACTGATCCTGGGCTTCTTTGTATTCAAATGCTCCCCATTGTTCGGCAGTTTTGTTAAAAATAACGGTCCATTGTCCTTTTTCAACAGGGATAACAAAAAATGAATATTTGCCGGCCGGTAATGCTTTACCTTCAACAGTAATAGCTTTATCAGTAGTAAATGTAGTTGCAGAGTCTGCACCTGCGCGGTAAACTTTACCATAAGGCTCTAACCCACCCCATATTTTACGGCCTTTTACATAAGGGCTTCCGTAACGGATGCTGATATTGGCGCCAGCTACCGTACCTTTTACGCCTAAGTGCGGGCTCGCAG
>Ga0206981_10184_pt1 | contig 18658 bp, 18 predicted proteins | sample Alteio_BWMinCont_17_FD_153312 | JGI IMG/M metagenome (GOLD analysis project Ga0206981, IMG submission 153312) | Enriched cells from forest soil in Barre Woods Harvard Forest LTER site, Petersham, Massachusetts, United States -... | ecosystem: Environmental > Terrestrial > Soil > Temperate forest >... | reverse complement strand
GACGAGCACATTGCCGGTGGTTGTGGTGAGCATGGGCGGAATCACGATGCCAACCTGCTGCATAAGGCTATTGAAGTATCCTGCCCAGCCAGAGGCCACCGTGGCGGCGCCGAATGCGTATTCCAGACAAAGATCCCAGCCGATAATCCAGGCGACGAGTTCACCGAGGGTTGCATAGCCGTAGGTGTAGGCCGAGCCGGCGATAGGAATGATCGACGCAAACTCGGCATAGCAAAGGCCGGCAAAGGCACAGGTAAACCCCGCAAGAATGAAGCTGAGCGCGACAGCAGGTCCAGCGTGGAGTGCCGCAGCCTGACCGGTGAGCGTAAAGATACCTGCCCCGATGACCGCACCGATACCGAGGGTAATCAGGTTCAAGGCGCTAAGCGATCGCTTGAGCGTGTGCTCGCCTTCTTCGCATGCCTCTTGCGACAGCATGGACATGGGTTTAATGCGCAGTAGTCTGGACATGTAAGAGGGCACTCCTCAGAGGTTGATTTCAGATGACACATGGCCTGCGGGCCGCCGCGACCAGAAGAGATACACAGGAATACCGAGCAGGACGATGATCAAACCCGGCCAAGTGTACTGCGGCTTGTACCGCAATAATACGACACAGATCCAAGCCGCCATGGCAATGTAAAGAGCAGGCAGAAATGGGTAGCCAAGCGCCTTGTAAGGGCGCGGCTCGTTGGGCTTCTTTACCCGCAAGACGAAGAGACCAACTATGGTGAGGATGTAGAAGAGCAGAACAGCGAAGACAATGTAGTCCAGCAGTTGCCCATACGATCCGGAGACGCACAGCAGCGCGGCCCATCCAGCTTGCACCATCAAACCCGCCACAGGTGTTTTGTACTTGGGATGCAGCTTGCCCACCGCCTTGAAAAACAACCCGTCGTGGCTCATGGCATAGTAGACGCGCGCTCCGGCCATCGTCATGCCGTTGACACAGCCAAAAGTCGAGATCAGAATCGCCCCCGCCATCAACGACGCCCCGGCAGCGCCAAAAATCTGCTCCAGTGTCGCCGTACCGACGCGATCTTCCGCCGCATATTGAATGCCGCGCGCCAGAACTGTCCCCCCATGCGGATCGCCATGCAGCGGAAGCACCAGCAAATAAGCGACGGAAGCCAGCAGGAAAACAGTAAGCACGAAGCCCGTTCCCAGAACCAGCGAGAGCGGAATATTGCGCTTCGGATTTTTGACTTCCCCTGCCGTAAAGGTGATGTTGTTCCACGCATCCGCCGAAAACAACGACCCTACCTGCACCACAGCTAGAACGATCAGCAGATTCACCAGCACCGTAGGCCCGCCGGCACCCACCTGCACCGGATGCAGATCATGCCAGCCCGCATTCCTCCAGAAGGCGCTCAATCCGGGCCCGAAGTTTGCCGCCCAGGCCGTGCCGTTGCTGCCGATCGTAAAACCCAGCACGATCAAAACTGCCAGCGACAACCCCTTGGCCGTAGTAAAAACATTCTGAACCAGCGAACCAAGCCCGACGCCAAACATATTCACGAGGGCCAGCAGGCAGACAACGATGATCCCGACCAGATTGGCCGTACTCACGCCAATCTCCATGCCGCCCAGCGCCATCGGCCCGACCTGCACCACAGGAACATGCGCGATATGCCAGAGCCAGTGCGTGCTCGAAATGCTTGGGAAAAAGACACCCAGAAATTTGCCAAAGCCCACCGCGACCGCGGCAATCGTTCCCGTCTGGATCACCAGAAACAGCGTCCATCCATAGAGAAAGCCGCACAGCGGCCCCAGCGACTCGCGTAAATAGACATATTGCCCGCCCGCCTTGGGCATCATCGCCGCCAGCTCGCCATAGCTGAGCGCGCAGATCATGGTCATGATGGCTGTGATCACCCATGCGCACAGAAAAAGCGCAGGCGAATCCGTCGTCCGCCCAATCTCAGCATCGACCAGGAAAATGCCCGACCCGATCATCGACCCGACCACAATCGCAGTCGAGCTGAAAAGCCCCAGCGACTGGACCATCTGCGGACTGGACGGAGCGGATACTTGTTGTGATTGGACGCTGGTAGGGGTTGTCACTTGGATAGGTTTTACCGGATTTGTAACAAAAAGTCTCGTGCTTTCTTTTTTGCCGCTATCCGAGAACCGCCAGCCACTGCCGGAACTCGCTCGCCGGGTCTTCGCTCCGAAACAGCGCCGCCGACACCGCGACCGCATCCGCACCAGCCGCAAGCACATCCGGAGCCGTTGCCAGCGTAATGCCTGCCGCAGCCACCAGTACCGGTTGCGGCCCCGCCGCTCGCCGAAACAGCCTTACCCCCTCAACCCCGATGGGCGCAGCCGAAGTCTGCTTGGTCGTAGTCGGGAAAACCGGCCCGAAAGCCACATAGTCCACCGGCTCTGCCAAAGCATTGAGCAAATCCTGCTCGCTGCTGGCCGAAGCTCCAACAATCCGCCCCGGCCCTGCGATCTGCATAAGCCGCCGCGCCTGCTCCGGAGGCAGATCGCCTGCGTCCACATGAACGCCGTCAAAGCCTGCAGCCAGAGCTACATCAACGCGGTCGTCGAGGATCAGCTTGACCTGTCCGGCCGCCATCGCCACCCGTAAAACCTGAGCGTCGGCAAAGACCTCGGCGTCCGTCCCACCCTTGTTGCGATACTCCAGCAGTCGCACCCCCGCATCGGCCAGCGAGCGTCCCAGCCGATCGAGAAACGCTTGCCGGCCTATGCTAGGAATAGTCGAAGAATCAAGAATTGGATAAATCTTTGGCAGCCAACCGCGTGTAAATCCCATAGTTGAAGAGTACAACCCTACATCTCGTCCGCTGAAGGCCCGTACACGCCCGGAACTGGTAACCCCAGCAGCCTCAAATCCACTCCCAACTGCGCCCGATGATGAATTGTGTGGTTCAGTACCCAAGTGCGGAAAACTCCATACCGCGTATCGTCGATCCAGGTCTGGTCGCCGGCCACCATCTTCCAGTTGTCGTTCCATTTCGCCGGGTCCAGCGCCACAAGCGCAGCCCGCGCCTCGGCCGATTCCTTGTCGTAGACCTCCAGCATCGCCGTCGTGTCCGAGACGATGTACGGCTTGTAACCGTCCGCGGTCCACTCCAGTTTGTCCATCGTCAGGGTGTGAATCGCCCACTGGCACGGTGTCTCCGCCACATGCCCAGCCAATCGGCCCAGCGAAAAAGATTTGGGGTTAGGCTTCCACGCAAAATCTGCATCTGCCGGAATCGCCGCTAAGACCTTGCGCGTCGAAGCGACTTCCCGATCAAACTCCGCAATCAGTTCCTTTTGAATATCCATAAGCAACCTCCAATCGTTGCCGGATAAGCATACGATAGGTTGCCATTAAAATGCGAAGAAAAAGCGAAAATATTTGCGCCTCAATTCTTAACCCTTGAATCGGGTCGAAGCAAACGCCGAGGACCACGATTCCTGCCACCCACCCGTGCCAGCCAGCGGATAGGAAGCGCCCTGCGGCGGAACATCAACTGGCAGCGCAATCGGCCCCGGAGATGGTGGGGCCACGCGCAAGTAATCCCCATGATCGAATTCCCAGCCGTCCGGAATCTCGAATGGAGCGCGCAGATTGGAGGGCCGAGGGTCGGCAGGTCCGCCGAGGCCAAGCGCCCCATGAAACCAGGGATGCCCAACGTCGAGAATTCCCGAGAGAGGATCACCCAAAGGATAAAGCAGCCCTAGCACGGTATCCTTCCGCGAGGCGAGCACTGAAATCTCTCCAACCTTGGCCGCCGCGCCCTTGAACTCCCGAACCAGGCAGTTGTCGTCGACCGCCCCGGCCATCAGCAACACGCGACGGGTGCTGGCCTTCATCGCCAGCACTGTACTCAAGACCACACGCGCACCCAGGCTGTGTGAAGCGAACGAAACGCTGGCTGCGTGCGCGAAAAGGCTGTCGAGAAAAGGGGCCAGCAAATTCCCCGTTTCATCTGCAATCTTTGGCTCTACGAAATAGTCCAGCCCATGCGCCCACGCAGAGTCTCCAGGCCATAGCAATCCTACAAACACATCCTGCGAGGTCAACTGCAAGAGACTGCCCCACTTATCCAGGCAATCGATGCCGTCGCCGCGATTCACATTGAATCCGTGAGTTCCCACCAGCACATTCCGGCCGCGAATCCCATCCTGTAGCTGTTGAGTAGAAATGGGCGCGTAGTTGGCCAGCGTCGTTCCCGCAAATAAGCTCACCGACGCAGCCAAGCCGCCACCAACATCCTGATACCGGCAATCGAGAAACATGGTCATCGACGGCCTACTTTCGCGCTGCTTGCATTGCATTCACAGCCGTTGCCAGCGCCGTTGACAGGTCTTTGGCAATCGGCGCAAGCGGCGTCGCCAGGATGCCAACGATGAACGCCGCAGCGAGGTTAGCCTGGAAGTTTGCCTGATCCAGAATCCAACTCCCGGTCAGGGCCAATCCCAACGCAAACACCATTGCCAGCAGCCGAGTGCTGTTCGTATACCGCGCATCGGCCCGCTGGTAGGTTTCGTCCAACAAAGCGGTCAAGATCAGGTCAAAGCGCGCATATACGTCGCTTTGCGCTGTGGTCAGTGGAGTGCTCGAAGCCATGCTCGTAGCTATGGCTTTGAGATCGCTCGGATTGACCTGGGTAGCCTTCGCAAGCGCCTCCGCATTGTTCGTATCCAGATACAACTTGATCAGAGACTTGGCAATGGCCTTCTGCTTGCCCAACTCCGTCCCATTGAACCAGTTGGCTTTCAGGGTGAGGAGTGCGTCCTCCAGGGTTACTGAATTCTTGCCAGGCTTGCTGGGAGCCATCATTCCGCAAACTCGCTTCTTGATCAGCCCAAAGCCGGCATGATTGACTCCTCCGCCAAATGCCTTGGTCGCATCCACGAGCCCAAAAGCAGCGGTTCCGAGCGCACCCATAGCACTGATAGCTTGGGTAACGTGAGTTAGAAGCGGTGGTGGCAGCTTCGATGCCTCTTGCGCGATGGTCAGGATCATTGTCTTGTCCCCCAGAGTGAGATTGCCGTCAACCATAGAGGCGCAATCCGGTTCCGAAAGGGGACATGTACAGGCAACAGACTGCTGCGCTAGCAGGTCAAACGCAAAACAGCCCTTTCCGAAGAAAAGGCTGTCCCGCATCTTGCATCTGGAGAATTGAGTTAACCCGCGCGATTCGCCAAAAACCGCTCCATGAACTTCGTATCGAAGTTCCCCGCGCGGAAATCAGGATCGGCAAAGATCTCCTTGTGCAGTGAAATCGAAGTCTCGATCCCCTCCACCACGAACATCCCCAACGCCCGCTCCATGCGCGCAATGGCCTCTTCGCGGTCTTTGCCATGCACGATCAGCTTGGCAATCAGCGAGTCGTAATACGGAGGCACAACGCCCTCCGCATACTGCGCCGTATCCACACGCACCCCATTGCCACCGGGCACGTTGAAAACCGTGATCTTTCCCGCCGAAGGAGTAAATTTCTGCGGATGCTCGGCATTGATGCGGCATTCAATCGCATGGCCGCGAATCTGGATGTCCTTGGGCAGAATCTCATCCAGCCGCTCGCCCGAAGCGATGCGCAACTGCGCCTTCACCAGATCTATGCCGGTAATCGCCTCGGTCACCGGATGCTCCACCTGAATGCGCGTATTCATCTCGATGAAGTAGATGGATCCGTCTTCATCCATCAGAAACTCAATCGTCCCGGCGTTCTGGTAACCGATCTCCGTCAGGCAGCGCTTCAGCGTCGAACTCAGATGTTCACGGATCGCCGGCGTCACCTGCAAGCTCGGCGCTTCTTCGATCAGCTTCTGATGCCGCCGCTGAATCGAGCACTCGCGCTCAAAAAGTACCTCGACATTGCCATGCTCATCGGCCAGAATCTGGAACTCGATGTGCCGCGGCCGCTCGATGAACTTCTCCATGTACATCTCGCCATTGCCAAAGGCATTCGAAGCCTCCTGCGAAGCAGCGGCGTACAGATTCGGCAGATCTTCCGCCGAACGCACGATGCGCATCCCGCGCCCGCCACCACCGGCCTTGGCCTTGAGGATGACCGGATAGCCAACCTCGTCCGCCCACTTCAGCGCATCCTCAGCATCCGCAACTACGCCATCCGAGCCCGGCAGGATCGGCACATTGGCCTTCTTCATCGCCTGGCGCGCCTTTTCCTTCTCGCCCATCAGCCGCGTCACCTCAGGCGGCGGCCCGATGAATTTGATATTCGAAACCCGGCAAACCTCAGCAAAGTTGGCATTCTCGCTCAGGAGACCGTAGCCAGGATGAATAGCGTCGACATTGGCGATCTCCGCCGCCGAAATCACCGCCGGCACATTGAGATAACTGTCGCCCGGTCGCGGCGGACCGATGCAGATAGCCTCGTCCGCAAACCGTACATGAAGCGAATTGCGATCCGCCTCGCTATAGACCGCAACCGTGCGAATGCCCAGTTCCTTGCAGGCACTGATGACGCGCAGCGCAATCTCGCCGCGATTGGCAATGAGAACTTTCCGTAGCATGGGCAACTTAGGCCGTCCGAATGGCAAAGAGTGGTTGACCGTACTCGATGGGCTGGCCATTGTTGACCAGGCGCTTGACGATTTCGCCAGCCGCATCGGCTTCGATCTCGTTCATCAGCTTCATCGCTTCCACGATGCACACGACCTGTCCCTTTTCGACTCGGTCGCCTGTCGCGACAAAAGCCGAAGAACCCGGCGAAGGCGATTCGTAGAATGTCCCCACAATCGGCGACTTGAGGATATGCAACACCTCTTCCTCAACCGCAACCGGGGCCGCAGGCGCGCTGACAACCGGCGGATGCGCAACCGGAACAGGAGCAGCGGGAGCGGCAGGCACGCCCGTTCCCATCAGCCGTGCCAGCGAAGCCAGATCAAGCTGTGCCGCAGGCGCAGCCGGAGCCACCACCGCCGACGCAAACTTCAACCGAACCTTCAGATCGCCCCGGTCCAAATCAAACTCGGCGATCTCGTTCTCTTTCAAAAAGGCGACCAGCTCTTTTAGCTGCTCAATATCGTCTGGCTTCATAACTTAACTTTGCTCTCCCAAAACCTTTGTAACACCGAGGTTGTCATCCTGAACTAAGTGAAGGATCTGCCGTTCCTGATCCCTGCTCCCTGATCTCCGATCCCTGTTTTCACAGCTCAATCAGCGCTTTCGGCGAATGGGTCAGCACCTGGCCACCCTCGCGCGTTACGACTACCATATCCTCGATCCGAACTCCAAACTCACCTGCAAAATACACTCCGGGCTCAATCGTAATCACCATGCCCGGCGCCAGCTTGTCCTTCTGCCTTGCCCCAATGCGCGGTCCTTCATGAATCTCAATCCCCACGCCATGCCCTGTCGAGTGGCTAAAAGCCTCGGCCATGCCAGCCCTCCGCAACACGCTTCGGGCGGCTTCGTCAACCGCACCGCATTCCGCTCCAGCAGCCACAGCGGCCACCGCAGACTCCTGCGCCTCCAGCACCGCTTCGTAAACTTCCCGCTCGCGAGCCGTTGGTTTGCCCAGGCTGACGGTCCTCGTCATATCCGAGCAGTAACCCTTGAGGATAACACCGAAGTCCAGGGTCAGAAACCCGCGCCGGGGCAGCCGCGCCTCGCTCGCGCGCCCATGCGGCAACGCCGAACGAGCCCCTGCAGCCACAATGCTCTCGAAGGACATCCCCTCCGCCCCACGCATCCGCGCTTGGTACTCAAGTTCAGCCGCCACAGCAGATTCCGCCAGCCCCGGCTGGATAAACCCCAGCAAATGCGTAAATAAATCGTCGCCCAGCTTCGCCGCTTCGGCCATGATAGCCAGCTCGTCCTCATCCTTGAACCAGCGCAAAGGCTCCACGGCTGACTTCACTGGCGTCAGCAGCTTGCGCCGCAGCTTCGCAGGCAAAGCCGTCTTCCACCGCTCCAACTCAGCTACAGTCGTCTGCGCCGAATCGAACCCAACCGTCCCAGTTTCCCCAACTTGAACCGCCAGCCACTGCACAGCAGCCACCGCAGGCGCCGAAGGCACGATCTCCACCTTGGCAGTTTTGACTTCCTCAGCCGCCTGCGCCGTGTACCGCCCATCGGTGAACAGCCGCACCGCCCGCCGCGTCACTGCAAGAGCTGCGCTCGACCCGGTAAACCCGCAAAGCCAGCGCACATCCGGCAGATGCGTAATCACCAGCCCCGTAGCCCCAAGGCCACCCATCCGCCGCCGCAACGCCCCAACGCGTTTCGAATAATTCATCTGTGTAAGTATATTCAATGCAGCGACACATCCTACCAGCAATGCCGCATCTCAAGAATGCCCGACCAAGGTAGATCAACGATGAAACGACCGGAATTGGATCAACAGCGATTCGTTGAGGATTTTAAGGCAAAGCAGAGCAATACCCTTTGGCCCGATACCTTAAAGAACAGCAAGGGTGTCGACGAATTTCTGTGGAAAGGCTCTCCGGACGCTCCACTTGTACAACGCATAGGAGCTTGGATATTTGGCCTGACCTTCATTCTGTTAGGCATCATTTTCGTAGATATCCCGTACGAAAAACACTCCGCATTCGATTTAGTCTTCTCATCAATATGGTTTCTAGTTGGGGGCAAAGTGTTCCTCAATGGATTTAGAAAACGTCAAGGATAAAGTGTCTTGGTAGAGCAGAATCGCCTCTACGCTTATCCCCAGCATAGACTCCATCTATACCCAGGCCATTCCCAAACCGCCTCGCTATACTCAGCCCAGTCGCATCTTGAATCCATTCCAAATTGCCCCTAATCGCGCATTCCGCGCCATATCCGCTTTCATTGAGGACACAATGCCTCCCACGCAGACCAGCAGCCCAACTCCCGTCCAGAGTTCGCAATCTCCCGCGCATAAGGCCACCATTCCCCACGCCTACCCCAACGGCAATCCCAATGCGCCCTTGAACCCGCCCAGCGCGCGCAACACCGATTCCTGCCTGCCCCTCGGCCATACTGGCGAAATCACGCACAACTACGCCTGCACCGGTCCGGCCCCCGGCGACATCGCGTTTCGCTGGATTCACGGCTCCGTCTGCGCCGCCACCAACCGCGACCCGCGCATCCAAGTCGTCGCCTATAACGAAGACACCTACATCCTCCGCGAAAACATCTGCATAAACTGGGAAGCCCCCTTCACCTACCTCCTCTTCGGCAATACCGGAGCCTTGCTCATCGACACCGGAGCCACACCAGAGGCCGCCTACTACCCCCTCCGCACCACAGTCGACTCCATCATCCGCCGCTGGTGCAGCATTCGCCGCAAAAAGAGCATTCCACTCACCGTCGTCCTCACCTCAGGCGAAGATATCGCCCAGAACCAGGGCCTGCAGCAGTTCACCAGCCGTCCAGAGACTACGCTCGCCCCCACCCAGTTAGCCGAAATCAAGCACTTCCACAAGCTGGCCTCCTGGCCCAATGGAACCAGCTCCATCGACCTAGGTGGCCGCGTCATCGACGTCATTCCAACCCCAGGTGCACACAAAGACGGCATCACCTTCTACGACCGCTACAACGGCTTCCTCCACACCGGCGATCTCCTCTACCCCGGACGCATTCAGATCGCCAACGACCGCGACTACGTCGCCTCCCTCACCCGTCTCGAGCAATGGACCGAAGCCCATCCCGTGAAATGGATCATGGGCGGGCACATCGAGATGATGTTCGCCCCCGGACGTGCCTATCCCCGCTTCAAGAATTACCGCCCCTTCGAGCACGTCCTCGAACTCGAGCCATCCGTCCTCGCCGAAGCCCTGGAAGGCGCAACCGCCGTCCTCGGCAAGCCCGATGTCGTCTTCCGCACCGATTTCATCCTACTCAACCGCGTCGGCCCCGACGAAAAGAACTACCGCACCTCGCCCGACCTGCCCTTCATCCCCGTACCCATCTGGCTTCCATAAAACGACTCACGATCATTCATACCTCGCACTAAGGATCGCCCAGTGAATCGAAGAACCTTTCTCACCTATCCCATCGTCTCAGCCGCGTTACCCTCGATATCGGCAGCCTCGGTAGTGCTGAGCCGCATCCCATCGCCAGAAACCTCGTTTACTGGCGAGTCCCCGAACATCGACTTCACCGCCGACCTTCCCGCGCCCGGAACCCTCCCGGAACGCTGGATCTGCGGCTCGTCCTCCTGCATGGACAACCAGGAGCCGCCCATCCAGGTCCATTGGTACAACGAGCACACCGCCTACCTCCGCCAGAACAAGGCCTACAACTACGAAGCCCCCTTCATGCACCTCTACTTCGGCAACCGCCGCATCCTGTTCATCGATCAGGGCTATACTCAGCTCCGCCACGACTGGCCTTTGCGCGACGTCGTCGACAACTGCATCGCCGAGTGGTGCAAGCGCAACCATCGCAACGTCGAAGAGATGGAGCTGCTCATCTCCTTCAGCCATCTCCACGACGACCACTACGCCGGCATCAACCAGTTCTACGATCGCCCCAACACCCGCTACATGGGCCTCACCCACGAAGAGATGATCGGCTTCTGGGGCATGACCAACTACCCCGAAGAACGCGTCACCCTCGACCTCGGCAGCCGCAACATTCTCATCTGGGGCAGCCCCGGCCACGTCATGTCGGAGTTCGCCTACTACGACACCTACACGCAAATCCTCTTCACCGGAGACATGTTCTACCGCGGCCGCTGCTACATCAGCTTCTGGGAACCCTGGTTCGCCAGCATGAAGCGCCTCATGGCCTTCCTCGAAACCTACCCCGTTACCCACGTCGTAGGCTGCCACATCGAGATCAGCCGCACCGGCGAAGACTATCCCTATGGCATCACCTACCAGCCCGACGAAGCCCCCTGGCAGCTAACCGTAGCCGAACTGCGCCATGCCTATGAAGTAGCCCAGACAATCAAAGAACCTGGCATCTACTTCACCGGCAGCGTCTTCCTTTGCAACCAGACCCGCGGCACCACCACGGTCGACAAGAACCCCTACGCCTACGACTAGGAGCAAAACCCTCACTTCAGCTCATGACAATTTGTCATCCTGAACAAAGTGAAGGATCTGCTTCTGCCTTTGTCCTTGCTTTTCTTGTCTGTTATTTCAGCAAGGATTCTGCTCTTAGCCCCATCCAAGAGCGCCAAAGGTCCGACTCATCAATCGTCGACATCACAAACCATCTTCCCAACCGATATACTCCCGATATGCCTGAACTGGCGGTCACAATTGTAAGATTTGTCGACGAGTGCCAGCCGGGTATCGTCGCGTGTGAATTTACCGACAGTGATGGCCACGCCCATATTGTGATAGATAAAGTACCGATGTTTACGTCAGAACCGTTATGGCATGATTCGAACTACCCCACGACGGGCACCGCACGATGTTCTGTCATTAAACGATGGCAAGATACTCAGAACCGGAAACTCGCACAAATCACGATCTCCAAACCCGACTCGCTGGAAACATCTGATGGTGGAACTGAATTCATCGTCTTGAAATCGCAACTCGTCGTAGATTGAACGATCAGGCGAACAAGAATCAAAGGATTCAAAGCCCGATTTATCGACTACCGCAGCCAAAGGAATCGGACGATAGCGATACCAAAAGCAAAGGTGAACCCATAAGCAAAACTTTCGGTAATAATTACGCTGACTAACCCACTCCCTCCAGCAACTCCGATAGAGACTTCCCTAGCGCCATAGCTATTGAATAGAGCGTGTTTAGGCATATATCCGCTTGACCATTCTCGATTTTTGAGAGGTATTGGCGAGAAATTCCCACCTTTTTGGCGAATGTTTCTTGGCTTAAATCGGCCTTCCTTCGTGCAACAAGGATGCGTGTGCCAACTCTCGCGTAGATCGAAACACTGCGCCTTTTGTCGTCTATCGTCAACATGCGGTTATAACGTCATTTACGCAGCGTTTGGTTATGCGTTAGGTTAGAACTCGTGGAACGGCAAGCATTCAAGCAGGCGGTGATGGAAGAGGTGCAGAAGCTCCAAGTCGAACGCGTCGCCGCCCGCGCAAGGCTGGAATGGTTGGACCGAAAAGTAGCTGCTTGCAAGATCATTCTGGAGGAAGAAGACAATTTTACAGCGCAGTCCCGCAGGGTCAAGGTGGAACAGGGAGAAAAGGCCAAGACGATAGAGCTAGTCAAGGAAATCGTGATGGCATCCGGCACGGCAGGGATTCTTCCTCGTGAGGTTCGGGAAGAAATCGAGAAGGTTGGACTGAATCCGGGTCCCCAGGTCGTATCGAATGCGCTGTCGCGGTGGAAGGCGAGGGACTACACAATCGAGATCGGCGGGCGGCATTACTGGAAGGCTTATTTATCAGAAGATGAGTTGCAAAAAGCAAAACCCCGCAAAATGCGGGGCGTTGCTGGACAGGCTTGGGAACCAACTTTGGAGTCTTTAGCAGGAGTCTGAGTTGGAGCCAAGGGAAAGGTGGTGATGGATCATGCCACGCTTCCTGTTTATCGGTGGTGATATGACGGCGCTCTGTTCGATTCCGAATGGGGTGCCGTCATAGGCACAGACATATTATGATTCATTTCCGGAAATTTTCGCAAGTGGTAAAGTAGTAGGCATGGCAGAAAAAGCTGCGCTTACTCCTAAATCGTTCTCAGAGGCACTCGGAAAGCTGGTATCCGTTCCTCGTGCTGAAATGCAGCGACGGTTGGAAAATGCTCCCTCTGAGAAGGTTTCGAAAAACAAGAAATTCAAGTATGTTCCGGCTCAGAAAACAATCAAGCAAGAACCGGCCTAAGCATCTATATATCTTGTTTTACTTTCCCCGTTGTTTAGCGATTTTTCCATGTTCTTTAGCTGCTCCAGAATCCTTTCATTTTGCTCTTTCAATTTGTTGATACCGTCTCGAACGCTGTCCTGTTTTTCTTGGACCTTCATAAGAAGCGATCCAACCAACACCGAGACCATCCAAACAACGAATATAATTCCGGAGTCTTTTGACAGGTGCCCCTCGCTGAGGTATTCCACGCCTATCGCGACCAAGCCGATCACAAGGTAGATGACCAAGAAAAGTACCTCGACAGGCTCTATACGGTCACTCATCCCTAACCTCAGTGAATTTTCGCATGTGAAGTACACTTCACATGGTCGCTTCAGACTACAGCCATTCTTGATGGATGGCAACGGCGGATTGCAAAGCTCTGGGTAGGCGGATTCGGGCGCTACGCAGTGGGAAGGGATGGACGCAGCAACTCCTCGCCGATCATGCCGAACTGACTAGAGAATCCATATCGGCTATCGAGAATGGGCGATTCGATCCTGTCTTCACAACGTTGATTCGGATTGCCAGAGCATTCGGAATCAAGATGGAAGAATTGTTTAAGGGATTTTGACCTTCGCCTTGCCACGCGCCGGACGCCGGTAAAAGCTAGAACGGTGACCCTTCCACCTTGCCGGTCAATTCCTTAAATTGAAGCCGCTTCCCCGCGATCTGCGATAAGGCTATCGAGAATCTGTCCGCATTGGTGACGGGCTTTTCCTTTGTGGAGCGATGGTTGTACCTGAAGGTCTGTTCGTCCAAGTAGCGGAAAAGATGGTACGATTCAATCGAAATGTAGGTGCCCGATAAACTGCGCTTGACCAAGCTCCAATAATTTTCCATCGAATTTGTGTGAATCTCGCCCTTGACGTATTCGATAGCGTGATTGATGACCTTATGCTCGTATTCCGCTTCCAAACCCCAATAGGCCATCAGTTCATCGGTCATGACTTTAGCGCCCGGTTCAACATGTAATTTAACGTTTCCGTGCAACGTGGCCTTATCGCGGTCGCCAATGATTTCAGTTCTGACCTTGCCGCCGCGCTCTAGCAGACCCATGACCACAACCTTGCCTTTGTGCCGATACTCCATCGCTTTTTTGCGCTTCGCCTTGTGCATGTTCCGGGCTTTGCCGCCGATGAAGGACTCATCGACTTCGACAATTGCGCCGTCCGATCCCAACTTGCCGCCGTCTTTGGATTGGAGACCATAGCGAAGTCGATGGAGAAGATGCCAAGCCGATTTCTGCGCTATGCCGGTCTCTCTGGCAATCTCGTAGCTGGAGACGCCGTTCTTGCAATTACAGAGCATCCATAGAGCAATCAGCCAAACGTCCAAACCCAGCGCGGAATCCTCGAATACGCTATCGACTTTGACCGAAAATTGCTTTCGGCAGGCGTAGCATTTCCATCGCTTTTGAGTCGCAAGCCAGTAGTGTTTACGCTCGCCTTCTTGCTCTCCACACTTGGGGCATACAGCTTTCCCGTCTGGCCAGCGGAGCGCGGCCACGGTGTCGATACAAACCTGTTCATCGGCGTAGTACCGAACGGCTTCCGTGAGTGTTTTGGGCATGTACATTTTGTCACCTTGACTAACCCAGATTAGTCGAAGGGATTGGGTTAGTCAAGGTCTCAAATGCGGTTTGAGCAGAATATAATTGCGAAACCTAAGTCTACAGTGAGGATTCGTCACATGGCAGAGAATGAACGTCCAGACTTTCCGTTGCACATTCAGATGGGTCTAAACATCCTTGAGCGGGCCGAAATTTGCAGGCGCGAGAATATCGTCCTGCGAAGTATCTTGCATAAGATGGGTTTGTCTCATTCAGAAATTCGGAGCACAGTGCGGCTCGCTCTGAAGATGCCTGACCTCGATGAGACTGGCGCGCAAGTCGTAAAGCGAGTGTACGAAGAAACTCTAAAACGCTATCTTGAGGATGATGCTCAAGCAGTGCTCGCAAAAATAGACCCGACCGGTCCCGTTCAATAGCCTTAAGATGATCTTCTTGCATTTTGCACACTCCGGGCGTACCCTTGGATTGTGGATGTAAGAGATTCTGAAAACCCCGCCCGCCAGCGGGGTTTTCTGCGTTATGCCTTCTTAAATTCTAAGCGAGTTTCAAATTGTTCTAAAGCTTCATGAATGACGGCTTGGGAACTCAGACGAAGCCCCATCACTTCGAGTCGGACTGGTGACGCGTTGAGCAGTTCTTGCTCGCTTTCCGCATCCTGTCTAGCGAGGAGCGGAGCAGAATAATCAGCGATGGCCATTTGCTGTACCCCCGATTAACATTCTTGGATATATTTTATCTGAATCGCGGCAAGAACGGCGCTTCTGTTTTGCCTCTTGGCTCAGTTGGGTTAGTCAACGCAATTAGTACCAAACTTTCGATTCGGACCGTTCTAAGCTCCCTTTTGCGAATCCAGACACCGATTTGCGACATGATCAAGCCCGTAATTAGAGGACTGATCAGGAGGCTGATCCCATGAATTTTGGAGGGCTTAACAAGTGGATGCGGCGCTACAACAACACTCACCACACCAAAAACCAGCCCCATAAGAAAATACCCAACTGCTGCCGCGATCGGGCTCCTGGCCTTTGATTCTGTAAAGAGATTTTGAAACCACCTATCGAAAAGAGCAACAACAGACTCCGCCACCAATTGGAGGGAGACCTCCATAAAGATTTCGAGCAGACCAGATAGCAGAGTTAGAAGGAAGTCGTCCATTGTCTTCGTGGATTTCAGGCGTCACGTGACCGAAAGCAAAACTACCCGGTATAGCTTGTCATTGCGGATCATGCTCGAAATTCTATAAGAAAATCGGAATGCCGTTTCTAATACGCAGCCTTAACCGGCTTCTTCTGCTTATCCGTCACCGGCTCCGCCTGAGCAGTCGACAGGTCCGACTGGCGATCCATCCACTCATCCAGCCGCGAACGCTTGAAGCGCCACCGGTTCCCCAGTTTGAACGCCGGTACAAAGGCCTCAGAAGCATATTTATAGAGCGTATCGGGCGAAATCCCCAGGTAATCCGAGGCCTGGCGAATGTCCATGACCTCGCGAATCTCGGGAACAAGCAGGTTGGACTTGGCAGCATTGCGCATGGGAAATCTCCAAAAGAGCGTGTTCCGGTTCTAAGAAAGGTCTGGGGGGACCGAGTTCCTGTTAATCCTGTGTATAACCTGAATTCAACTGGTAATTCAAGGCTTTTCCGGGAGTTGCACCTGAATTTGCGGTATCTTCACGCCTTCCTCCAGACTACTCGGTAGGCCTTCGCTGATGAAATCCCTGCCCATTGCGTCCCGGCACCCACCCCCTACCACCCCTTGGGCCATTGCGGCGAATGGTGCCGGAACGGAACAATTCTCAACTGCGCGCAACAACTTGCCGTCAGACCCTGTGTTTCCAAAAGGGAGAGCGATCCACAAAGCTTGCATTCTGAACGGACCGGCATCGGATTGTTCACCCTCACACCTGGAAAGCGATAGCCTGTCATTGAGAGTCCTGTTTTGGAGATTCCCGTCATTCGACAGTCGAGGAGGCGCTAACATGTTCAATCCGTCACCAGGACATCGCACAGTAGCCGCACTCCTTTTGAGTTTGATGCTTTTTCCGTCAGGCTCGCAGGCCCAATCAACGTACAATTCGAATACTCCCGACAAGCTGGACGCCGACCAGCGCATCCTCCACGTCCTCAACCGATTCACCTTCGGCGCAACTCCCGGCGACATCGCCGCCGTGCAAAAGGCAGGCATCGACTCCTGGTTCGATCAGCAACTGCACCCGCAAAGCATTCCCGACCAGCAACTTGAAACCCGGCTGGCCGATTTCCCCGCTCTTCGCCTGCCTGTCGATCAGTTGCTCACGCGTTTCCCCAGCGGCGCAATGATTCGACAAACCGCAAACGGCAAGCTCTTCGCGCCCAGCGATCCCTACCTCTCCGCCATCTACGCCCGGCATATCGACCTTTACCAGGAGCAGCAGGAAAAGAAAGCCGAAACCCAACCCAAGACGCCAAAAACAGCGATGGCCGCCTCATCAAGCGCCGCGGCAATGGCCTCCGCTACGCCGAAGCAGCCTGCTCCTTCTACCCCAAAGAACACTCCAGACGCATCCCGGCCCGCCTACGCCGATCTCCTCGTCAAGACCACCCTAGCTCTCCCACCCAGCGAACGGGTCAAGCGCATCCTGGCCATGCATCCGGCGGAATACGAGCAGTTCCACGCCAGCCTCAAAGGCCCCGAGAAAACCCAGCTCGTTCAGGATATGACTCCCGCCCAGCGAGAGTTAGTCGAAGACTTCGACAACCCCACGCGCACAGTTATTGAGGAACTTCAAGCTCAGCGCCTGCTGCGCGACATTTATAGTTCACACCAGCTTCAGGAGGTAATGACTACCTTCTGGCTCAACCATTTCAACGTCTATCTCCACAAGAATGAAGAAACACCCTACTATCTGGTGAGTTACGAGCGCGATATTATTCGCCCGCGTGCTTTGGGTAACTTCGAAGATCTTCTGGTCGCAACAGCAGAAAGCCCGGCCATGCTGATCTATCTCGATAACTCCACAAGCACCGGTCCCGATTCGATCGTAGCGGAAAAACAGAAGCAGCGCGCCGCGCTCGGCAAAGCGGCAAACCTTACCCCTCCCGGCCTCAACGAAAACTACGCCCGCGAATTGATGGAGCTGCACACGCTCGGCGTCAACGGCGGTTATACGCAAAAAGACGTAACCGAAGTCGCCAAGGTCTTCACCGGCTGGACGGTCGACAAGCCGGCCCAAGGCGGCGGATTCAAATTCGACGAGACCCGCCATGAACCAGGCAAGAAGCTCGTCCTGGGCAAGAAAATCAAGGAAAACGGTCAGAAAGAGGGCCTGCAACTGCTGCACAGGTTAGCCACCAGCCCCGCCACCGCCCACTTCATCTCCCAGGAACTGGCCATCGCCTTCGTCAGCGACACACCGCCTCCGGCGCTGGTCAACCGCATGACGCAGACCTTCCTCAGCAAGCATGGCGACATCCCGTCAGTGCTCAAGACCATGCTCCACTCGCCTGAATTCTGGTCCTCCGACACTTACCAGGCCAAGATGAAGACACCGCTCGAATACGTCGCATCCGCAGCCCGCGCCAGCGGCGTTGAGATTGCCAATACCCAGCCTCTCGTCAACGCACTCAACCAGATGGGTATGCCGCTCTATGCCTGCGTCCCGCCCACCGGCTACTCCGCCAAAGCCGCGGAATGGGTCAGCACCGGAGCGCTGGTAACGCGCATGAATTTCGCCCTTTCGTTAGCCACGAATCACTTCCAAGGCATCAAGGCGGACTGGCTTCCCGCTCAACTTGAAAACTCCGGCCCCAATCAATCGGAGCAGTTTTTGGAAACCCGGCTCATCCCCTCTGGAGTCAGCGAGCAGACCCGAACAGCTGTGATGAACCAAGGCGCACCGCAAAACGCGTCCGGCAATCCAACCAACGTTCCCATCGCTGCAAAAGCGCTCAACCCCACTGCCCAGCAAGCTGCAATCGAAAAGCAGAACGCTCAACTCGCCGGCCTGCTACTCGGCTCTCCCGAGTTTCAGCGCCGATAGGAGTACACCATGCAGACCTCACGACGATTCTTCCTTCGCAACGGAGCCCTCGCGCTAGCCGGTACTACCGCTCTTCCGGCATTTCTCACCCGGGCTGTCTTCGCCGCTACCGCTACCACTTCGGCGCAAGGCAAGAAGCTGGTCGTTATCTTCCAGCGCGGCGCAGCCGACGGGCTCAACATCGTCGTTCCCTGGCGCGAGCCGAACTACTACGCTATGCGCCCCTCCATCGCCATCCCGCAAAAAAGCGTATTGGACCTGGACGGCTTCTTCGGCCTGCACCCAGCTATGGCCTCACTGAAGCCGCTCTATGCGCAGAAGCATC
>Ga0206981_10183_pt1 | contig 18789 bp, 7 predicted proteins | sample Alteio_BWMinCont_17_FD_153312 | JGI IMG/M metagenome (GOLD analysis project Ga0206981, IMG submission 153312) | Enriched cells from forest soil in Barre Woods Harvard Forest LTER site, Petersham, Massachusetts, United States -... | ecosystem: Environmental > Terrestrial > Soil > Temperate forest >... | reverse complement strand
TAATTTATTGGTAACGGTAACCTATACCTTAAATGACCAAGATCAGCTGATTGTAGATTTTTCAGCAAAGACGGATAAAACTACCCTGCTCAACTTAACGCAGCATACTTATTTTAACCTTGCCGGGCATGCAAGCGGCAGCATACTTGAACATGAGCTGATGATGCCCTTAAACAGCTATTTACCGGTAACTAAAAGCCAGGTTCCACACGGTGAAATTGCACCCGTAAATGGAACTCCTTTTGATTTTAAAACCCCAAAAGCTATCGGTAAGGATATTGACGCAGGTGATGAGCAACTGGCTTTAAGCGATGGATATGACCATAGCTGGGTAATTAAAAGCGAAAACTCTGACGAATTAAAACTGGCAGCACAGGTAACAGAGGCAGACAGTGGCCGGGTTTTAACAGTATATACTACTGAGCCGGCCGTTCATCTGTATCCCGGTAATGCATTGGATGGTGCTGTTGGTAAGGATGGTGCCATATACACACGAAGAAGCGGCTTTTGCCTTGAAACACAGCAATATCCCGATTCGCCCAATCAGCCTCATTTTCCAAATACAGTTTTAAAGGAAGGTGACGTGTTTAAAAGCAAAACAATTTTTGAATTTGGTATAAGTAAATAAATGGCATTAGTTATCAAACGTTTGCATAGGGTTAATTACACAAGAATGGTATTTTTTAGGATAGTATTCATAAATTCATCATTATAAATTACTTAAATAAACTTTTAAACTTTTAAAAAGATGAATAAAACAGTACAAACCACATCAGGAAGTACCCAATCGGCTAAAGGCATCAGCCCTATTTATATTATTGGCGCTTTGTTTTTTGTTTTCGGCTTTGTTACCTGGCTAAACTCAGTGTTGATACTTTATTTAAAAATTGCTTGCCAGCTTAATAATTTTGAATCGTACCTGGTGGTGTTTGCCTTTTACATTGCTTACCTGGTTATGGGTGTACCGGCATCGCGGGTATTAGCCAAAACAGGTTTTAAGAATGGTATGGCAGTCGGCTTGCTTATTATGGCCGTTGGCGCGCTGATCTTTATTCCTGCTGCCTTAACCAGGATGTACCCGCTTTTTTTAACCGGCTTATTTGTGTTGGGTACAGGGCTTACCATACTTCAAACAGCATCAAACCCTTATATAACTATTTTAGGGCCAATTGAAAGCGCGGCCAAGCGCATCAGTATTATGGGGATCTTTAATAAGATAGCAGGCGCTGTTGCGCCAATTATACTGGGGGCACTTATCCTGACAGATGCAGACGGAATAAAAGCACGATTACTTACCATGACAACGGCTCAAAAGGAAATTGAGCTTAACATGCTTAGCCACAGGGTTATTTTACCTTACATAGTTATATTGATTGTGCTTGTGCTGCTGGCCGTGTTTGTTTATTACTCAACCCTGCCCGAAGTTGATGCTAAAAAGGATGACGATACCGTTACGCCGGCTGAGAGCAAGCAAACCAGCATCTTCCAATTTCGCCATTTACTGGTTGGCGTACTGGCCTTGTTTGTATATGTAGGTGTTGAAGTTATGGCCGGCGATTCTGTTATCAGTTATGCATCCAGCCAGGGCATTCCTTTAACAATAGCTAAATATTTTACCACCTGCACGTTGTTTTGTATGATAGCCGGTTACATTGTAGGCATTATATGTATCCCCAAATACTTTACACAGGAAAAGGCTTTGAAGGTATCGGCGTTTATTGGCATAGTATGTTCTTTTGGGGCAATTTTCACTTCAGGTTATGCCTCTGTATTATTTGTATCATTACTGGGTATTGCCAATGCCTTAATGTGGCCCGCCTTATGGCCCCTTGCCATAAACGGGTTAGGCAAGTTCACTAAGATAGGCTCGTCATTGCTGATCATGGGGATCGCGGGTGGCGCTGTTATTCCTTTATTGTATGGATTTATTGTTGACAAGCTTACTACAGGCGGGCAACTAAAGAACATAGCCGCTACCGAAGGCTACTGGATCCTGGTGCCATGCTATGTGATAATAGCATACTTCGCTATTGCGGGGCATAAACTGAAACCAAAAACTATCTAAAACTAATAACTAATATGGAAAGAAGAGAATTTATAAGAGCAGGCGCAATTGCCGCAGCAGGGTTTACAATTTTACCATCAGGCAGCCTTTTTGCAAAATCAGATGGGAAAGTGAAATTAGGCTATATAGGCGTGGGAGCCCGTGGCATGAGTCATATAGCAGAAGGCTTATTACGCGATGATGTGGAAATTGTAGCCATTTGCGATATCCAGGAAAGATCATTAAAAAGATGCCGCGAGTATATCGCAAAAAAAGGCAAACCCGCAGCCGTTGAATATACAGGTGGCCTTGATGCATATAAAAAACTTCTCGACAGAAAAGATATTGATGCCGTAATTATTGCCACACCATGGCAGTTTCACCACCCGCAATCTATTGATGCCATGAAGGCCGGTAAATATGTGGGTTGCGAGGTTATAGCCGGTTTAACAGTTGATGAGCACTGGGATATTGTGCATACATCTGAAAAAACAGGTATCCCCTATATGACTTTGGAGAATGTATGTTACCGCCGTGATGTAATGGCCGCATTAAACATGTCAAGACAGGGCTTATTTGGCGAATTATTACATGTCGAGGGTGGTTACCAGCATAATCTGCGAGGTGTTTTATTTAACGGACCGGATGGCGTTACATTCGGACCAGATGCAACAAGCGAGGCGCAATGGCGCACCCAGTTTAATATTGACAGGGATGGCGACTTATATCCAACTCATGGTGCCGGCCCTTGCATGCACTATATTGATATTAACGCGGGAAACCGCTTTACCAGCTTATCCTCATTCAGCTCAAAGGCAAGAGGCCTTGCTGCTTATGTGGAAGAAAAAGCGCCGGGAAATAAAAATGCCAAGATCAATTACAAAGAGGGTGATATAGTACAAACCATGATAAACTGCGCCAATGGCGAAACCGTGCTGTTGACCCATGATACCCATTTGCCCCGCCCTTATTCACTAGGATTCAGGGTACAGGGTACAAAAGGGCTTTGGATGGATGTAAATCAAAGCATTTATATTGACCATAAATCAAAAGAAGATGATAGCTGGGACCCTGCACAACAATGGTTTGAAAAATACGACCACCCGCTTTGGAAAAAATATGAAAAGTTTGCCGAAGGTGCAGGTCACGGCGGTATGGACTGGTTTGTTTTTAATGCCTTTGTTGAATCGGTTAAACAAAAGAAACAAACACCTATTGATGTTTATGATTCCATGACCATGAGTGTGATAGCCCCCTTATCTACAAAATCAATAAAAGAAGGCAATGCAGTACAGGAGTTTCCTGATTTCACAAAAGGCAAATGGAAAGAGCGTAAAAATACATTCGCGCTTGATGACAGCGGGTTTTAATAAGAACTTTGATTTAGTTGATTGAGTTACCCTGGTAACAACACCCGGAGGGGGAGCCCTCCGGGATTTTTTTTACTGTTATATTTATAGTGATCTGTAAATTACATATAATAGATTCCGCCATTACCCTAATGAGTTTCCGATGAAGAGAATAATTGCAATAGCTGCCCTTTTACTATTTACCAACGGCTTATTTGCACAACCAATAAAGCACGACCTGCATTTTGAAAAACTGGCCAACCGCTGGGATGAAGCAATTCCGTTAGGCAATGGTATGCTGGGCACCCTTGTTTGGCAAAGATCAGATCATTTACGTTTTTCGCTCGATAGGGCTGATTTGTGGGACATGCGCCCAATGAAAGGATTTCACCGGCCTGAATTTAACTACCAATGGGTAATTGACCAGGTAAATAAAAAAGATTACGCACCTGTACAAAAATATTTTGATGAGCCATATGACCGCGAACCAGCACCTTCAAAAATTCCTGGCGGGGCATTAGAGTTTGATACAAAAAACTGGGGTAACGTAACTTCAGTTAATTTGCATTTGCCTAACGCATTATGCGAGGTTAAATGGGCGAACGGCGTTATATTAAAAACATTTGTAAGCGCAACAACCCCGGTTGGCTGGTTCAGGTTTGAAAATATAAAACTTGATCTTACGCCGCAATTGATAGCGCCTAAATACCAGGGTGAAGTAAAAATATCGGGGGATCCTGTTGGTGGGGATGATCTGTCGAGGCTTGGTTATTCGCAGGGAACAATTAAACAGCAAGGCAACAGCATTACTTATAAGCAAAAGGGTTGGGGTGGTTTTACCTATCAAATTAATGTAAGCTGGCACAAAACAAATGCAACTACCATTGAGGGTACCTGGAGCATTTCATCACAATATCCAAACAAAAAAATTACTACCGCAGCAAGTGTTGTTTCACAAAATGCCTTAAAACACAACTATGCCGATGCTTTCAATTCGCATAAAGCGTGGTGGGGAAACTTTTGGAGCAAATCTGCCATTCATGTTCCGGATACAATGCTCGAGAAGCAATGGTACATGGAACAATACAAATTTGGCTCCGCATCAAGACCGGGCGCGCCGCCTATCTCTCTGCAGGCCGTATGGACGGCTGATAATGGCCGCCTGCCGCCATGGAAAGGCGATTTCCATCATGACCTGAACACCCAGCTAAGCTATTGGCCAAGCTACAGCGGCAATCACCTTGACCTGGGGATGCCATATCTTGATCATCTGGATGCCAATAAAGCTAATTATGAGCGTTATACTAAAATGTATTTTGGCAAGACAGGCTTAGCTGTTCCCGGTGTAACCACTCTGGATGGGACAGAAATGGGCGGCTGGATCCAATACTCACTATCCCCTACCGTATCATCGTGGCTGGCGCAGCATTATTATTTGCAATGGCGATACAGCATGGATAAAACCTTTTTGCGCAACAGGGCCTATCCATGGATAAAAGAGACAGCAACATTTTTGGAAAGCATAACGATAATAGATGAAAAAGGTCATCGCAAATTACCGATCAGTTCAAGTCCGGAGATAAATGACAATGATCTTACAGCATGGTTTCACCAAAACACCAACTATGATCTGTCGCTGATGAAATTCACCTTTAAAGCGGCAACTGAATTGGCTACTGAATTAGGGTTGAAAGATGAAGCCGCACGCTGGCGGAAGATCTCGTCTGAGTTTGATGACTTTGCAATTACGCCGGCCAATGAACTGATGTTCTCCCCTACCATGACCTATAATCAGTCGCACCGGCATTTCTCGCACATGATGAGTATTTATCCATTGGGATTAATAAAATGGGAAGATGGCGCCAGGTCTCAATCTATCATAAAAAATTCTATTCACTTACTGGATAGTATCGGGCCTGCTTATTGGTGCGGCTATTCCTACTCCTGGCTGGCCAGCATGAAAGCACGGGCAAAAGATGGTGAAGGCGCAGCAAAAGCCCTGGATATTTTTGCAAAGGCATTTTGCTCTGTAAACAGTTTCCATTTAAATGGTGATCAAACAAAATCAGGTTATTCAAAATTCACCTACCGACCCTTTACCCTTGAAGGCAATTTTGCATTTGCCTCAGGCCTGCAGGAAATGTTGCTGCAAAGCTATGCAGGGTTTATTGAAATAATGCCCGCTGTACCTATTGAGTGGAAAGATATTGCATTTGAAAAGCTCAGGGCCGAAGGCGCTTTCCTGGTGAGCGTAAAGAAAACCGGGGGACAGATTGAAGAAGTTAAAATTGTTTCAGAAAAAGGCGGGAGTACAAAGTTAAAGCTGCCTTTTAAAACCTGGTTTGCCGCAAATAAAAAAGGTGTAGGCATAAGTAATGCTAATGAAGGTTTTATAAGCTTAACCTTTAAACCCGGAGCTACGCTGGTTTTAAAAAACGGGTACGAATAAAATATAAAAGAGTCAAGATACTAGAGCCAGGAATCAAGATAAAAAATGTAAAAACCGTATTAAGCATGCAGCCACCCAAAAAAATTAACCGCCGGAATTTTATAAGGAACACAAGTATGGTAACCGCCGGACTGCTGGTTTCACGTATCCCTGCCATTGCCGGCCCCTTCGCCTGGAATAAACCAGGTAACGGACAAATACTTCTGGGTAATGAGCTGCATCCTGACTGGATACAATCTTTATATAACAGGGGCGCTGTTACAACCTATCTAAAAAGCAAAAACGAGCTGCAATACATTGGCATGCCGGTAGGTGGTATTAATTGCGGCACCCTATATTTAGGGGGCGATGGACGGTTATGGCTTTGGGATATCTTTAACAAAAACCAGGAAGGGATTGAGCCCAAAGTTGTTGAATGGAATAAAACCGTTCAGGACATGGGTAAAAAAGTACGTTCGCGGGATGGAGCCTGTTATATTCAGCCATCAAAAGATCTTCGGCCGATTGAACAGGGTTTTGCTATAAAAATTAAATATAGGGGAGCTACTATAGTTAAACGGTTTCACAATGACGATTGGGAGGAGATCAAATTTGAAGCTACTTATCCTGAAGCTGTTGTTAGATATATTGATGCAAAATTGCCGTTGGAAATTAAGCTGACCGCGTTCTCCCCGTTTATTCCTTTGGATGAAGACAATTCGAATATTCCCGTTACAATTCAGTCTTTTGAAGTAAAAAACACAGGGAATGAGCCTGTTGAAATAGAAATAGCAGGCTGGCTTGAAAATGCCGTAAATAAATTCTCGGCAACTACTAATAGCGATGGAAAAAGGATAAACACAATTATCAACCAAAAAGATCATGTTTCGGTATTTGCCACATTTATGCCGGAGGATAAAACAAAATATGTAGATGCGGGTGATACCGGATCCATGTGTTTGTCATTCATCGGGGAAAACGCTAAAGGTATCTGCTCTTTTCAACTTCCTTTTTCCGAAACATCTTTTACCCCGGCAGATGGCGGCGAATTTGCCATAAATGCAAATGAAAAATTAATAGCGGGCGTAGTTTCGTCACAAAAGTTATTACCCGGACAAACAATAAAAAAAGACTTTCTAATCAGCTGGCATTTTCCCAATGTTGGCAAAAGGATTGATATCCCCGATGCCAGAACAGGGCATTATTATTTAAATAAGTTTTCAGATGCCCGAGCCGTTGCTAATTATGTAGGTCAACATTTTTCACACTTAACATCCCAAACAAAACTTTGGAAAAACACATGGTATGACTCAAGCTTGCCATGGTGGTTCCAGGAAAGAACTTTTTTAAATATTTCTGCATTAGCAACTACTACTTCTCATCGTTTTAAAACCGGGCGTTCATGGGCCTGGGAAGGGGTTGGGGCCTGTGAAGGTAATTGCACGCATGTATGGCAATATGCACAGGCTATTGGCAGAATATTCCCGGGCATTGAACGTGATAACCGCCAACGTGTTGATCTGGGGATCTCTTTGCAGGAAGACGGCGGCATCTGGTTCAGGGGCGAGTATGATAAGCGGCCGGCAATTGACGGGCAGGCAGGCAGGGTTTTAGGCTGCCTGCGCGAACACCAGATGAGCGCTGACAATACATTTTTGAAAACCAACTGGATAAATATAAAAAAGGCCACCCAATTCGTCATCAACCAGGATAAGAACGGAGATGGCATGACGGATACGCCCATGGAAAACACATTGGATGCGGTATGGGATGGGGAAATTGCATGGATAGTGGGGCTGTGTATTGCAGCTGTAAAAGCTGGAGGTGTAATGGCGGAAGAAATGAACGATACCGTTTTTGCTGCCAGCTGTAAAGAATACGTAGCAAAAGGAACAAAAAATATGGATGATCTGTTATTCAACGGCGAGTATTACATCCATCGCCCCGATGCTGTAAAAGGCAGGAAAGGAATCGGCTCATATAATACTTGCCATATAGACCAGGTATTGGGTCAGAGCTGGGCCTGGCAGGTGGGAATTGGCAGGATCAATAACAAAGAAAAAACGTTGACCGCCTTAAGATCACTCTGGAAACACAACTTCATGAAAGATGTGGGCCCTTTTGAAGAGCAGCATTCAGGCTGGCGCCCCTATGCCTTACCCGGTGAAAGCGGAATGGTAATGAATACAAATCCCAAAAACGAACTCCATCCTTTTGGTGAATCAGACACATGGCAAATGGGTTATTTTTATGAATGCATGACGGGCTTTGAACACCAGGTGGCAAGCCACCTGATGGCCGAGGGAATGACAGACGAATCTTTAATATTAACAAGAGCCGTTCATGACAGGTATAACGCATTTAAAAGAAACCCGTTTAATGAAATTGAATGCAGCGACCATTACGGACGGGCAATGGCCAGCTATGGCACATTTATTACAGCCTGTGGTTTTGAATACCATGGACCTAAAGGGTTTATCCGCTTTGCGCCAAAGTGGAACAAAGAAAATTTTAAAGCTCCGTTTACCACAGCATTGGGCTGGGGTACCTATTCGCAAAAGAAAACCGGGAGCAAACAGGTGCATCTTTTTGAATTAAAATATGGCTCGTTGCAATTACAGAAAATCAGCCTTGAAAAAATGAATTCAAAAGAAATAAAGAGCATTTCTGTAATAATGGACGGGCAAAAAATCCCCGCAGAGTTCACCCTCGAGGGTGCAACTATTTTAATAACCTTGCTAAAACCGGTAAGCATCCAAACCAGTAAATCCCTGGTTGTTTCAATTTAATCATCACCAATAAGTTTCTATATTAAATTTCCGTCCTCGCAGGGGCTCCTGAAAGGGACCCTGCGCAGCGTGCTAGGTATGCGGCATTTTTCTAAGGCATAAATTTCTGCAAACCCAACGCAGGGTCCTCTCCGAGTTTAAGTTAACCCATAAAATAAATCGTTTAAAAATAGAGGTCAAAACAGGCCGTACATAGCGCTTAAATAATACGAAACGTTCCTATGGAACGAAAAACGGATATTTGATTTGCATTTCTACCGACGAAGCGTTCCTACGGAACGCGAATGCCGTCTTTTTTCGTCCCATCGGGACGTTTGGTCGGTAGAAAATAGCACGCCATGTAGTTTCGTTCCATCGGAACGATTCGTGAATTCGACCTTTTGCAGGGCGAAGAATTTTGTGGGTTAACTTAAATCTCCGAGAGCCCCTGCGAGGACGGGAATCATCACCAATAAGCTTCTATATTAAATTACCAGGCTTACCTGGTAATTTAAGCTCATCTGTACTATCAAAGTACCGGGCTTTTGCTGTATAAAAAAACCACAAAAATACACTAACCCATTTTACAAGCTTTATACGCCCCTTTTTCAATGGCTTTTTAATTTATTAACAAACGTTTGCGTCATCTTTATTCGCACATCAATGAAAATTCACTTTAATGACATTCTGCATAATAGCAAAATGCTCATTATTAGTAATTTAAGTTATAAAAAAATCATTTTTTTGTAATTATAAAGCAAACGTTTGCGTTAAGTTAAAGGCCTTAATAATTAGGCATTCCTTTAACACCTTCCTACCTTGAGATCGGATTAGCAGTTGCTGATTTGTGTTATTCACCTCATTATTCAACCAAATTTATACACTATGAACAAATTTTACAAAAGACAAGTGTTGTTAACCAGCTTGTTGTTAATGTTCTCAATAATGGCTTTAGCCCAGGTAAGGGTTACAGGCGTTGTTAAGGACACAGATGGGCAACCAATGCCCGCAGTTACCGTTACAATAAAAGGCACCACCGATGCCGTAAGTACTTCGGTCGACGGTAAATTTAGCATTAACGCCCCCACCAATGGCGTTTTAGCATTTTCATTTATTGGCTACACCACAAAAGAGGTGAGCATTAATGGTAAAACCAGTTTTGATGTTGTGTTAGCATCAGCATTAAAAACATTAAACGAAGTTGTGGTTGTAGGTTACACCTCTAAACAGGTATCGCAATTATCAAGTTCGGTATCGGTTATCAGCGGTGATAAGCTGCGCGATGTAACCTCTAATGATGTGGTAAGCTTATTACAGGGAAGGGCCCCCGGTGTAGTAGTTTCTTCTGCATCAGGCGATCCTACATCAAGTGCCAGCATCCTCATCCGCGGGGCAAGCAGTATAAATGCCAGCACCAGCCCTTTATTTGTGGTTGATGGTAATATAGGCGGTACTTATAATGCTTCGGATGTTGAGTCGGTAACTGTATTAAAAGATGCTGCGGCAACAGGTCTGTACGGTTCCAGAGCTGCAAACGGTGTAATTATTATTACCACCAAGACGGGTAAAGCTGGTCAAACAAAAATTGACATTGGCTCTGTTGTTGGATTTAACACAAAAACAACAGGCAACTTTCATTTGATGAATTCACAACAATTGTATGATTATCAAAAAACATTTGAAACTGTTGTTCCATCTGATTTAGCAAATAATACAAACTGGTTCGACCTGGCATTCAGAAGAGGTGTTACGCAAAATCATACCTTATCTGTTTCAGGGGGTACTGATAAAACACAGTATTATATTTCAGGCAACTATTATAATGAGCAGGGAACCTTAATTGATAACAGTAACAGGAACTACAATTTCCGTACAAATATTACTACTAAATTAAGTGATAAGTTAAAATTGAGCGTATTATTGAATACCATATATACCCAACAAACTTATCCAACCGATAATTTACTTTATGATGCTTATTTAAATCTCCCTTACGATCCGGCATTTAATGCAGATGGCACCCCAACTGATGGCCGCACCTATCCGGGGTGGCAGGGTCGCGACAAAGAAAACCCTTTTCAGGGCCTTCAGTATAATTTTTCAAACAGCCGCAGTATAAGTAATAATGGCGATTTGAACCTGGATTATACCATAACCAAACATTTAAGCTTTGCAACTTATAACAGAATAACTTTGTATAATGATAAGTATATAAGCTATAGTGATGCCCGTACCAAAGCAGGAGGTGCAAATTCTGGTGAGCTATACAACCAAGACGATTACAGCAGTACACTGTTAACTTCAAACAGGTTAAAATATGATAATAGTTTCGGTCAACATAATTTAAGCATATTGGCTGTAGGCGAAGGCCAGAAATATCATTTTGATGACGCTTTGCTAAATGGCAAAGGTTTGCCTCCCGGCCGCCCTGTTATGTCAACAGCAAGCGATATTATAAGTGACCCAAGCGGAGGTACCGACAATTATAACTTTAGAAAATACCTGGGTCAGGCTGATTATAACTATGCAGGCAAGTACTTTGTTGTAGGTTCATATGTGCATGAATACTCTTCCCGTTTTGGAAGCAATAACCCAAGTGGTAACTTTTTCCAGGCAGGCGCATCATGGATCTTAACCAAAGAATCTTTCATGGATAATATTAAGCCTGTTAGCTTTTTAAAATTACGCGCCAGCTATGGCACAACAGGTAACGCCGAAATTGGTAACTACCAGGCATTAGGTTTATACCTTATTGACCAATCTGCAAATTATGGTGGCATACCGGGAGCATATCCTTCGCAAAAAGCTAATCCGAATTTAACCTGGGAAAAAATAAAAACAGCTAACATTGGGCTCGACTTTGGTTTATTTCATCGAATTGATGTAAGCCTAGATGTTTATCAAAAAACATCGAGCGCATTATTATTCCAGGTTCCGCTGCCGGCAACTTCGGGTTATGATTACGAATTTGAAAACGTAGGCTCTGTGCGCAACAGGGGCCTTGAGATCAACGTAACCTCGAAAAACCTGATAGGCGAGTTTAAATGGGAAACCAATTTCAACATAGCCTTTAATCATAACAAAGTAATTTCGCTTCAATCAGGTGTATCTGCAGTTAATCCTGCAGGACCGCTTCCTATTGCAATTGGGCATGATATGAACGACTGGTATATGCCTATATGGGCTGGTGTTAACCCAGCCAACGGCGATCCGCAATGGGAACAATTGGTTACAGATGCTAATGGCAAGGTTACTAAACAATTAACCAATTCATACGCCAACGCAACAAAACAATTTACCGGAAACTCGGCATCACCAAAATTTACAGGCGGAATAACCAATACTTTTTCTTATAAAGGGTTCTCCTTAAGCACCTTCTTTAATTTTGTTTACGGAAACAAGGTTTACAATGATAGCCGCGCATACTTTGATAATGATGGATTGTATGACAGCTACAATGCAATGGTACCACCAAGTGACTGGACACGCTGGACAAAACCTGGCGACATAGCTACTGAACCCAAAGCGGTACAGGGCGGCAATCATAATTCAAACCAGCAATCAACCCGTTATCTTGAAAATGGCAGCTATCTGCGTTTGCGCAATGCAACATTAGGCTATCAACTACCTAAAGACTGGATCAGCAGCTTAAAAATAAGAAGCGCCAGGATCTTTGTAAGCGGTGATAATTTGGTAACGTTCACAAAATTCTCGGGAGTTGATCCTGAAGTAGACCTTAGTTCAGGCACTTCAAGCTTTAAGTACCCTATCAGCAGGAAGTTATTGTTTGGTATAAATGTTGGATTTTAATTAAAGAGACATGAAAAATATAAAATATTTAAAAATATTAGTTACCATTTGCATTGCAGCAACGCTGTTTAACGCATGTAAAAAAGTTGAACCTTCCACAGCAATTGATGAGCGGGCGGCATTAACTAATCCGGCAGATATTTATACTGCTACAATAGGAAATTATTCTGAACTGAGAGATCCTAACTATACCAGGAGCGGGCATTTTTTGATGGAATACCCAAGTGATGACATTGCACAGGGGCAGCCATCTTCTGATGATCTTTCCAGGTGTTACAGGTATGCTACACAGATCCCTACAGGCGCTCACGCCACTAATTTCTGGACCAAAGGGTATCACTTAATTTTTGCAGCTAACCAAATTATAGGAGCGATATCTGACAACGCTACTGCTGATTTAAAACTGTTAAAAGGTGAAAACCTATACATCAGGGCAATGGTTGATTTTAATTTAGTGCGGATTTTTGGCCGGCCATATACCCAGGGCGATGGCAATAATCCGGGCGTACCTTTATTAACTGAAAACAGTAAAGACACCGCCCCGGCAAGAAGCTCGGTAAAAGATGTGTATACTTCAGTTATTGCAGACCTTTTAAAAGCTGCTGACCTAATGACGCTGCCTGCAAGCGCTACGCCAAAAAGTGATATTTTTGCTTCAAAAGAGGTTGCTTATGCTTTATTATCACGTGTTTACCTGTACATGAATGATAATGCAAACGCTATTAAATATGCCGATCTTGTGATCAATTCAGGCCGTTATACATTATTACAGGGCAGTGCCTATCAAAACTATTTTAGTGGCGTACCTGAAGATAATACGGAAACTATATTTTGTATCAGGCATACAAAAACACAGGATCAGGGTTTTAGTGCCATCGGCTCCATGTACTACAGCGGCCTTGGCCCTGACGGGACAAGTTCATTAACTACCCCTGGCGGACAGGGAAATACCGGTTGGGGAGAGATCTATGCTTCACAAACCTATGTAGCTGATCTGGATCAAAATCCTGGTGATCTTCGTCATAGCTTTATTGCACCTTATACTATTGATGGTGTTTTGCAGATGAATAAAAAGCTTACGCCGAATACGCCGATGTACTATATTACAAAATACAGTTTCCAGGAAGGGATCGTAACATTGAGCTCGCCTGTTTACCTGCGTTTGGCCGAAATGTATTTAAACAAAGCTGAGGCTAATGCCAAGCTTGGAAACAGCCAACTGGCGCTTGATGATGTTAATACTATCCGCACCCGTGCAGGGATCCCTGCCCTAACACTTGCAAGTGTGGGCACCGCAAATGTGCTTAGCGCAGTGCTCCAGGAACGCAGGATGGAATTTGCTTTTGAAGGGCAGCGTTCATATGACCTGTACAGGAATAATTTGCCTTTGGTAAGAAATTACCCGGGTACACATTCATTAAACAATGTGCCGACAACCAATATAATGCAAACTGTTTTACCTACCGATCCGAGGGTGGTGTTTTACATACCGCAAACAGAAATAGCCATTAATCCAAAATTAACACAAAACCCATAAACAACTACATATGAAAAAGCCGTCTCATAGTTACTATGAGGCGGCTTTTTTATTTATGATGATTGGATGGCCCAAATTCGTTTTTTTATAAAAAACATCAAATACAATACACTAAGCCATTTTTTAATAATTACAATTCCTTTCTTCATCAGTTTTTAGCTCACGAACAAACGTTTGCGTGACATTTATTCCATCGTCAACCAAAATTCATGCTAACCGTATCTATATAAATTAACAATACACTTATTTACAGCTATTTAAATTACTTAGACCACTATTTTTAATAACTGTCAAACAAACGTTTGCGCTTAGTTAAGAAGCCTAATTATTAGGCATTCATTCAACACCTTCCTACCTTGACATCGAATTAGCAGCCAGCTAGTTTATGTTATTCACCAATTTTTGTAACCAAATTAATACACTATGAACAAATTTTACAAAAAACAAGCGTTTTTAACCTGCTTGTTGTTAATGTTCTCAGTAATAGCCATTGCCCAGGTAAGGGTAACAGGCGTTGTTAAGGACACTGAAGGGCTAACAATGCCCGGGGTTACTGTTGCGATAAAGGGCACCACAAATGCAGTAAGCACTACAAATGATGGTAAATTTACCATTGACGCACCTGCCAGTGGCACTTTAAGATTTTCATTTATCGGCTACGAAACAAAAGAAATTGCCATTGACGGCAAAACCGACCTAACCGTAGTAATGACAGCTGCATCAAAAGCGCTAAATGAGGTTGTTGTAGTTGGTTATGGTACCCAGAAAAAGGTAAACCTTACCGGCGCTGTATCGGTAGTTAGCGCCGCACAGTTAGAGAACAGGCCGGTTACGGGGGTTACCAATGCCTTACAGGGCACCGTACCGGGCGTTACCATCACATCTAATAATGGCCAGCCGGGCTTTGATGCCGGCAGTATCAACATTAGGGGGCAGTCGTTAAACAGCACCCCAGTGTTGGTAGTTATTGATGGTGTTATTTCGAGCACAGGTGACATGAACGCTATAAATGCAGATGACATTGATAATATCTCGGTATTAAAAGATGCGGCATCAGCATCAATCTACGGGAACCGGGCCGCCGGTGGCGTTATTGTAATTACTACCAAAAAAGGCAAAAAGGGCACTGCGCAAATAACTTACAGTAATTATTTTGGTAAGAATAAGGCAGTAGCGTTGCCAGATTATTTGCCTTCATGGCAAGCCGCAACAATGTATGATGAAGCAAGGGCTAATGAAGGAAAAACCGCTGTTTATACTGATGACCAGATCCAAAAATTCAAAGATGGCTCAGACCCTTTCAATTACCCAAACACAGATTGGTTGAAGTTATTTTATAGCGGAAACGGTTTTCAGCAAAATCATTATGTAGGGGTAAATGGTGGCAGTGATAAAACAACTTATGCCATCTCCATAGGCTATTTTGACGAGAATGGAATTACACCGAAGACCAATACACAGCGTTATACCGGGCGACTGAACCTTAACACCCAGGTAAAAGATAATTTATCTGTTTTTGGTTATCTTTCTTATACTTATCAGCCGCTTACGGAGCCACAAAGCTCATTATCTGCCGACCAGGGTTTTGACCAGGTTATCCGCCAGTTTAACCGGATCTCTCCTATAATACCAGCCTATTATCAGAATGGCCAGTATGGGCATATCGCAGACGGCAGCCCATTAGCATGGCTCAATTCACCATCGTTTGATAATCGCAAATCCTACAATTTTCAGGGTAGTTTCGGCGCCGATTGGGAAATATTTAAAGGGTTGCATTTTAAACCATCGTTAAACTACAAGCTTAATTCAAACCAGAACGATAATTTTGTATCGGCTATACAGTATTATAGTCCGGATGGTTCAGTTAGCGGTGTGCCAAACATTAGTAACGCAACCGATAGCTATGGCAGGCATACCTATGTTGCGCCGCAGGCATTATTAGAATATGGCACCAAAATAGTCGACCATAGCATCAAGGTTTTAGCGGGTGCTTCACAGGAATACAATAGTTATTATAATTTATCAGGCTACAGGCAAGGGTTTTTAAATAACTCTTTAAGTAACCTTGATGCCGCGCCAACAACGGGCCAAACCACATCTAACAACACCTACGATGTAGCACAGCGGTCGTTTTTTGGCAGGGTTAACTACGATTATAAAGGTAAATATCTTTTAGAGGGTGATATTCGTGATGATGGATCATCACGTTTTGCCCCGGCCAATCGCTGGGGTGTGTTTCCCGGTGCATCAGCCGGCTGGCGTGTATCCGAAGAAGATTTCTTTAAGAATTTGAAATCTACCGTTTCTAATCTGAAACTACGGGCATCATGGGGAAAATTAGGTAACCAGGATCTTGTAAATATTAATAATACTGACGCTGAAATTAACGCTGCGTACTATCCTGCTATTGCCACAGTAGGTTCAGGTTTAAACTACCCGTTCGGTGGTACAGTTGTTGGCGGTGTGGCACCCACTACAGGTGTTGATCCTGCTATAGTATGGGAAAAAACCACACAAACAGATCTTGGTTTAGACGCTGATTTTTTAAACGTATTTAGCTTTACAGCCGATTATTTCATCAAAAAAACAAGTGATGTTTTATACCAGGTAACGCTTCCGGCAACTTATGGACTTACTGCGCCATATGTAAATGGCTCCACTTATCAGAATAAAGGCTGGGAAGTAGCTTTAACTTATCATGATAAGGCAGGAGACTTTAGCTGGAACGTTACAGGAAACGCGGCCTTTATAAAAAATAAGGTAACCCAATTAGGAACTACTAATGCACCGCAAATAAGCGGCGCAACTATAAAAGAAGTTGGGCAGCCGCAAGGATCTTTTTATGGCTACCAGGCCGAAGGTATCTTCCAAAATGCTGCACAGGTAAGCGCTCATGCAAGCCAAACAGGAATAAGCCCGAACACGGCTCCCGGGGATATAATTTACAAAGACCAGAACGGCGATAATAAAATAGATGCTTCAGACAGGGTTGTTTTAGGATCCCGCTTCCCTAAAGTAACATTTGGTTTAAATTTAAACGTGAACTGGAAACAGTTTGATCTTACAGGCTTTTTTCAGGGGGCAGCCGGCGTTAAAAATTACATATCCGGTATTGCTTTGGGTTCAAATGGAATTGCAACAGGAAAGCCAACATCGGCAATGCTTGACAGTTGGTCGACCACTAATACAGGTGCCTCATTCCCGCGGCTGTGGTTAACATACACGCAGAATGACCCTTCTTCAACCTATTCATCGTTCTGGATCAGGAACGCCAGTTATGTACGCCTAAAAAATGTTCAATTTGGGTACTCGCTGCCAGCTGCATGGGCACAAAAGATTGGTGTGAAAAAACTCAGAGTATATTACAGCGGACAAAATATCCTCACGTTTACCAGCTTTTACAAATGGATAGATCCGGAGGCTCCCCAGGGAGAAAACGGGTATGATTTCCCTCAGGTAAAAATTAATTCTTTAGGCTTAAATGTAACTTTTTAAGACTTCCAAAACTTTAAGATCATGAAAAAGAAATTTGTTTTAAATATATTAGCTATCTCCCTGTTATTCACAGCTTGTAAAAAAGACTTTTTAAGCAGGGAACCACAGGATGCATATAGCAATGCCAGTTTATGGACATCGGCAAGTGATGCCAGCGCTGCGCTGGCAGGCGTTTATAATGGCCAATCTGTTAATTATGCTGATGAAGGAAGCGGTTGGGCTGACGCCACATGGATTGTTTACCTTGATTGCGCATCAGATAACGGTTACAACCAATACCCATGGGAAGGTTTCCAGGCTTATGGAAACGGGTCTGTTAATCCTTCAACAGGCGATGCTTCTGCCTATAACTATACCGGGATAACCAGGGCTAATTTCTTTTTGGCCAACATCGGTAAAACGCCTATGGACGCAACACTCAAAGCAAATATGATAGCACAGGTGCGGTTTATCCGCGCTTATCAATATTTTTTGATGAGCCAGTTATATGGTGATGTTCCACTGGTAACAACTCTGCTTACCCCCGCTGAGGCTATCGCATCAGTAAGGACTCCAAAAGCAGATGTGATCAAATTTATATTGAGCGAGCTTTCTGCTGCAGCTGCGGATCTTCCGGCAAGCAATAATTCAGGCGACGGCCACATAACCAAAGGCGCCGCGCTTGCACTAAAGGCAAGGGTTGACCTGTTTAACGGGAACTATGCTGATTGCGTTACCGATTGCCAGGCAGTAACCCAATTGGGCTATTCACTATATCCAAGTTATTCCGATCTGTTTCGCATGACAGCGCAACTGAACAATCCTGAAATAATTGCGTCAGTTCAGTATGTGGAAAACCCTTCTGCTAACTCCAATGGGGTGTTAGGGGTTATGCCGTCTAATTCGTCCGGCGGCTGGTCATCTATTGACCCTACACAAAACCTGGTAGATGCGTATGATATGGACAATGGCAAACCTATAACAGATCCTGCTTCTGGTTATGATGCAGCTAACCCTTATGCACACCGTGATCCACGCCTTGCGGCCACTATTTTATATCCGGGCGCGCCATTTAAACAAGCCGGAGCTTCAACAAATACTTACTACGACCCAATGAGCCCTTCATCTCCTGATTATTACGCGAGTGGCAATAACACTTCGCCAAGTGCCTATGTTGTAAAAAAGTTCACATCAAACCTCAGCGACTTTGACAACCTGTTTCAAAGCGGTTTAAATATGACCGTTCTGCGTTATGCAGAAGTTTTGTTATCTGACGCGGAAGCTAAAATAGAGCTTGGTAAAATTGATGCCTCTGTTTATGTTGATATAAATGCGGTTCGCGCAAGGGCTGGTATGCCGCCGGTTGATCAAACTGTTTA
>Ga0206981_10181_pt1 | contig 18939 bp, 12 predicted proteins | sample Alteio_BWMinCont_17_FD_153312 | JGI IMG/M metagenome (GOLD analysis project Ga0206981, IMG submission 153312) | Enriched cells from forest soil in Barre Woods Harvard Forest LTER site, Petersham, Massachusetts, United States -... | ecosystem: Environmental > Terrestrial > Soil > Temperate forest >... | reverse complement strand
GCAAATTGTCGATGGCGGGAAGGGCGATCCTGCCAACGACGCCGATCTGGGCGATGCGTGGTTGCTACGCCGGGGTTTTACGTTTGCTTCGCTGGGCTGGCAGTGGGATGTCGCGGAAGCGCCCGGCAGCCTGCGGCTTTATGCCCCTATCGCCTATGAGAAAACGGGAAAACACATTACTGGACTGCTGCGTGATGACTTCACTCCGACCGAGGCTGCCACGGACTGGCCACTGGGCCATGTGATGGGCTACCGGCTTGGCGGCGTGGAATATCCAGTCGCAGCGCCGGAAGACAAACGCAATGTGCTCACTGTGCGCGACAGTCCGCATGGACAGCGCCGCGTGATTCTCCGCTCGGAGTGGGGCTTTTCGCACGCTGTTGACGGCAAATCCACGCCTAGCGATCGTTTTTTACATTTCTCTTCAGGCTTTGTTCCGGGAAAGATTTACGAGCTAGTCTATGTGGTCCAAGACCCGGTAATTGCCGGGCTGGGATTTGCCGCGGTGCGGGACTTTGTTTCGTGGATGAAGCATTCACCTGATGCTATTGCGCCGGTGAAGTTCGCGTATGCGGCGGGTATTTCACAGTGTGGGCGATTTCTGCGGGATTTTCTGTATGAGGGTTTCAATGCGGACGAGTCGAATCGCATGGCACTAGATGGGGTGCTGGCCCATGTAGGCGGTGCTGGACGGGGCAGCTTCAACTATCGTTTTGCTCAGCCTTCGCGCGATGCGCAGCCTATGTCTTCGATCGACTGGCCAACGGATATCTTCCCCTTCACAGATTTGCCGGAGGTGGATCCTCACAACCCACAGAACGGAAAGCTTGGCTTGTTGAATACCGCGACGGCTCAGCATGTCGTGCCGAAGATTTTCTTCTCACACACTTCGTATGAGTATTGGGGACGAGCGGCTTCGCTGATACATACGACGGCAGACGGAAAGGCGGACGCGCCGATCAGCGATAACGTGCGCATCTACTTCTATTCGGGCTTACAGCACTTTTCTGTGCCCTTCCCGCCAGCGCCCGGCAGCGGCGACAGGAGTGCGCAGCAGTTGCCCAGTCCGCTGCCTATCCGGTGGTTCTGGCGGGCAATGATTGCCAATATGGATGGCTGGGTGCGCAGCGGAACGATGCCGCCGCTCAGTCGCTATCCGCACATCGCGGACGGAACGCTGGTGCCGCTTGCGCAACTGCATTTTCCTGCTATTCCTGGCCTGAAACCGCCAGCCAATGCTGCGGAAGGCTGGGATCTCGATTTTGGCCCGAACTGGCGCGGCGGTATCTTGAGCCAGCAACCGCCGGTTATGGATGCTGCCTATCCAACGCTGGTGCCGCAGGTCGACTCCGATGGTAACGACCTGGGAGGTGTTCGATTGCCGGAGATTGCCGCTCCGCTGGCGACTTACACGGGCTGGAATCTAAGAACCGCTTCGATTGGCGCGCCGGGCGAACGACTTGCCTTCCTCGGCTCATTCGTACCATTGCACCGAACGGCGGCGGAAGCATCGGCTACACGCGACCCGCGAACCGCAATCAGCGATCGCTACAAGAATTACGAAGACTATCGCGCGCTTTTTGAACGTGCGCTCAACGATCTGGTCAAGGATCGTTACATTCTCGCCGAGGACCGACCGCAGTTACTGGATCGCTCTCAAGAAGAGTGGACGTGGATCACGCAGGAGTCCAGGTAGAACGAAGGAGCCATCAATTTGTTCCTGGACTTACCCGTGAACGGAGACGCCGGAGAAGGAAAGCACGGCCAAGCCGCGAACCGGCTGCCCAAAGGAACGTGCCGGCTCGAAGACACTGAAGAGCAGCAGATTTTCTACTTCGGCGCGGGTTTGCGAGTCGGTAGGGCCGGTGACGATGCGGTAATCGTAGACACGGCCTGAACCGTTGACATATGCCTCAACGACGACGGGACCGTTGGTAGTGCCAATCTGGTCGGTGTCCGGTGTTGCTCCTGAATGATAGAGAAAGCGCGGCGCTGTGGCCATGCCAAGCGGTTCATCTTGCGCGGAAGCGTGCTCGGGATGAGCGAACATGCCGACCAGCACGGCGACCGTGCCGAGCAGCAGGACAGCGCTGGCAAAGCCTGCGGAGAGTTGCAGCAGAAAGGGGCCGACTGTGTTGCGCCACGCCAATTGCAAGTCTGCAAGCTTGCTGCGGCGACGCTGGGCGCGCTCCTGGGAGATGGCGACCCGGATTCGCAGGACGAGGTTGTCAGGCTCCTTCGCCTCACCTGAAACGGGCCCAAGGGTGGCCAGGGAACGCAACATGCTGCGCTCAGCTTCAAACTCGCGGGCGCAGTGGGTGCAATTCTCCAGATGCGCAGTGACTTGCTGCATTTCGCGGCCAGTAAGCCGCCCATCGAGGTATTCGGCGAAACTGGTTCGCGCCGCTGGACATCCGATTGTCAGACTCATCGGGCCTCCTCGGCATGAGCCATCAGAGTTGAGTTGTTCACGGCTGTGTTGGCGAGCGTGGCGTGGGCAGTTTGATTGCGATGAACTTCATCGGCGAGCAACAATTGGCGCAGACAGGCGCGGCCACGTACCAGGCGGGACTTTACCGTGCCGAGATTGACGTCCAGCATGGCGGCCACTTCTTCGTAGACGAAGCCCTCAATGTCGCGCAAGATGATGGTCGTCCGAAATGGCTCGGGAACCCTGCGCAAGGCTGCTTCAACGCGCTCACGGGCTTCGGTGTGGTTGGCCATTTCATAGGGACTCTCGCCGGGATCGACGAGCATTTCCTTGAGACGGGCCGGTTCTCCGCTTTCGCAGTCTACTGTTTCTGTCTCGATGGTGACTTCCTGCTGCTTGTGCCGTCGCCACCATCGGCGTTGATTCAGCCCCTCGTGGAGCGCTATCCGGTAGATCCAGGTACGCAGCGAGGATTCTCCATGAAACGAGCCAATGCCGCGAAATATCTTGACGAAGACTTCCTGAGTGAGATCGGCCGCGTCGGCTGGATCGCGAACGGTGCGGGCCAAAAGACTATAGATGGGCTGGTGGTAGCGCGCGATGAGCCAGGAGAAAGCTTCCTCTGAACCGGCGCGCAACTCGGCAACAAGAGCTGCCTCTTCTGTGTGAAGCGTGAGCGCACTGGCGAGATTTCCCAAGCTGATGTCCGCCTGCAAGTCCGTACCCTCCACATTAACGCAATTGACGGCCATCTGGCATCTGGATTTGACCTGCCAAAATCTCTGGCCCACGCAATTGGCCTGCTCAGAACAGGTAGCACTACTACTATGGACACCGGAAGTACCCAAAAATGTTCCCGGTAACGTGCGATCGGTGTTCCCTCACGCTATGGCCCGCTCATATTTCTATATCGAAAAGACGATCCGTTTCCCTTTTTCGATACGGGTCCAGGCTGCTGCAACATCCGCCAAAGGAACGGACTCGACCGCTACGCGGAGATGACCACCTGCTGCCAGTGAAAAAAGGGGCAGAATGGCGTTCATGAGGCGATGTTTCCATCTGCCGGTTTCCCCACCCCAATCCACACCGGCAATGAATGGTACTTCGCCCTTGCCGGAGTAGTGCTGGCCACTGGCCAATGCCTTCACGATCGGATGCAAACCCACTGCCTGCATTGCGACAATGGCTTCGCCTTCCCCGGCGAGCGGTTCTGCAAACTCCTCATACCGGGGCGGCTGGCTGAGTGTGTTCACAACTGCTGCTTTCATCGCTCAAACCTCGCTCAATTGAGCTTAGTATGACGATCAAGCCCATCTGTCGTTGTGCAACGCCATCGCGGCACTGCCATGCAAGTTTGACGAATCCCTCCTCAGGTTTGACGAATCTCGCCCCAGCGGCGAAAATAGAAAAGTTGCCTTAGTGCACTTGTGGGCCTGTGGCGCAGCTGGGAGCGCGCTTCCATGGCATGGAAGAGGTCATCGGTTCGATCCCGATCAGGTCCACCAATAAACCCAACAACTTGGCGGGTTCGCAGAAAAAACGCGATACGCTTTCGATACGTTGCTTCTCATGCTGCATCCTCCGCGGCCGATTCAGTGACATTCCTCGAACGACTAGAAGAACATCGACCACCTGGCTTTGCGCTTCCCGCTTGGCTGAAGTCAGGGTCTTCGTGTAATTGTTCATCGTCGTGGAGATGTTTGCGTGGCGCATCAATTCCTGCACCACTTTGACATCTTCCCCGTTGGCATTTGAGGCGGGAGCGCGTACCGCATGGCATACGCCCCCTTGGACAGACTTTGATCGTGACAGCAGGCTGTGGGTTGGCTCAGAGGGAAGGCGGCGCCATCGAGAAGATTCACCCAGAGATGTGGTTTGCTTCGCGCCTAGAGAGAAGCATTGGCACGGTGCTGCACCGGCCACGGCCATGACGCACATCGCAATTCAGGAACGATTGGGCGGCAAGGTCGTGGATTGGATGGAGCATGTCAGCGACGAACAGTACAAACTGTGAATCCTGGATTCAAACTGACCCGGTGCCTACCGGAGCAAAAAATCTCATTCTGAAATGCATATTCAAATCACAGTTTATTCCTTTGCTTGGATGATATTTTGACGGGCGCAAAGGGCCCTTTCGTGGATTAGCTGCGCCTCCAAACTTTTCATGTAAACATACTGTTTGCTACACGCCACATCCTTAACAGTATTTGTAAACAAATACTTAAGAGTCTGTTTGCTCTGTCTTTCCGACACGTTTGCGCTATGCTAAAATTCCCGCACTCTCGCGAGGTCCGTTAATGCAGTACGAATGGAAACCGGAGATGAACGACACGGAGCGAATCGCTTCGGTGAATAACCACTTGCACGATGTACTCGTCAGTGATGCGTTTAAAGGGAGCAAACGCTCCCAGGATTTTCTTCAACTGGTTGTTGAGCATGTGCTCGCCGGACGCCTGGATAGTTTGCGCGAGCGGACTCTTGGTGCAGAGATGTTTGGCCGTCGTATAGACTACGATACTGCCAACGATGCCGTAGTTCGCGTGAAGGCTTCCGAAGTCCGCAAGAAACTGACGCAGTATTACCAGAATCTATCGACTTCTCCCGCAGTTCGCATCGCTCTTCCATCCGGCTCCTATGTGCCCCAGTTTTATTTCGAGTCTCTCCCGGTTGCCAGTGCAGCCCCGCCTATTCCTCTTTATCCGGAATCGGCTCCGACGAATAGTCAGGAAGGCTCATCAGGGGATATTCATCAAATCCAGCTTCGGGTTGCCCGTCCGCCGTGGCTTTTGCCGATGCTCTCAGTACTGGGAGTTGTCTTGCTGGCACTAGCGGGCTCTTGGGGGTTCCTGCGGTGGAGAAATTTCTTCGCCAATCACCAGATTCGCTCGATCGCGATCCTCCCTCTGGTGAACTTGTCTGGCGACTCTGCTCAGGAGTACTTCGCCGACGGCATGACCGAGGAACTGACCGCAGAACTCGGACAAGTGAACTCTCTTCGGGTGATCTCTCGAACCTCAACCATGACGTACAAGGGCACGAAGAAAACATTGCCGGAGATTGCCCAAGAATTGAATGTCGACGGTATCGTCGAGGGCTCGGTCGAACGCGAGGGGAGCCGGGTCCGCGTCACCATTCAATTAATCGATTCCAGCACCGACCAGCACATCTGGGCTCACAGCTATGACCGCGACATGACTAGCGTTCTGGAGCTGCAAAGCGATGTCGCGCGGGCTATCGCCGATCAAATCCGGATCGAACTCTCTCCTCAACAGCAGGCCCACTTCAGTCGCACCCAGCACGTCGATCCTGAGGCCGTGGAACTCTATCTCCAAGCCATCGACCGCTTGAACACGGGCAACCCCAAGTCCGCAATCGATCTTCTGCGTCGGGCGGTCGATAAAGACCCCGGCTACGCGCCAGCGCATGCTTCGTTGGCCAATGCATACGGATGGATGGGGGAAGCAGGCTGGATGCCTTATACGGAAGCATTTTCCCTCCAGAAAGCCGAGGCTCTCAAAGCGATCGCACTCGACGATTCGCGGCCCGAGCCACATCTCGAACTGGGCATCGCGGCGATGAATCAAAGCTGGGACTGGGCCACCCTGAGCAAGGAATTGCAGCGTGCGCTTGAATTGAATCCCAACGCCGCCAATGTTCACTGGGCGTATGCCAATTATCTAGACCGGATCGGCCGATCCACTGAGGCGGTTGCAGAAGCCAAACTCGCTTTACAGCTCGATCCCGTTTCCAGCCGCTCCTTTATGAACACAGGCTTTATTTATTATTTTGACCGCCAATACGATCAGGCCCTTACCCAGATGCAGAAGGCTGCAGCCTTGCATGCCGAGCCGATCGAGATTCTCTTTCCTTTGGGAGACATCTATATAGAAAAGGGCCTGTACGATCAGGGCATCCAGGAGTTCCTGAAACTTGGCGATGCGCCTCACGCACTAGGACACATCGGCAACGCCTACGCCCGCCAAGGCCGTACGGCTGAAGCACACGCTATTCTTCCCAAGCTGAAAGAACACATCGAGAAGACCGACATCGGAAGATATGAGATTGCTTTGGTTTACGCGGGACTCAAGGAAAATGACAACGCCTTTGAGTGGCTGGAGAAGGCTTTCCAGGCTCGGGACAAGGGTCTCACCTATCTCAAAATCGATCCCTGTCTTGATCCCCTTCGCTCCGACCCCCGCTTTCAGGACCTGATAAAGCGGGTTGGCATACCTTCGTAGGAGTATGTAGTCTCAGAGCTTAGGAACGCCGCCCGTCGGCTGAGGCTTCTGTTTTTCATCGCTATCCAGAGATTCTGAGTGCCTGCTCTACTTCGGTCTCCAGCATTCTTGTCCTTGGAGCTTCAGGAGTGGCTATTGCAGTGTCGGTTCGCTTGCGCTAGGCTTTTTCGGTGCACCGGCAGCTCCAGACTGCGCCAGGAGTTGCGGCAAATCATCCCAGCGCCCTATGTCAGAGAACATCGCCAGCGTCACCAGTTTGCGGAATTCTCTCTTGCCGACCAGCTTCAGCGCATCGCGGATCGAGTTTATTGGATTCCCCGGGTCCGCCGTCCAATTTGCCCTGCGCAACAACCGGCATGCTATACCAGGCTCCGAATCGATTAAGTCCGCCAACTTGTTTGTCGCAAATCCAGTCCGGTTCAGCGTTTCCAGAATGCGCAGGCAGTTGGCCTCATTCAAAGAGTCCTTGGTCATCACAAATGACGTACGCTCATGAAAATAGAACCCTTGGAAGAGGTGGAATCCTTCCCAGGCCGCCAATCGAAATTCTTCTTCAGTCTCGATTTTTTCGGCGATCAGCGTCGCTCCGGTCCTCCTCAGGCGTGGCATCAACTCGGCGCGCTCTTTGGCGCCCGTGAGACGAAAATCGATCTTGATAAAGTCCGCCACTTCGAGAAATCCCTCCATCTTGTCCGATGCTACAAAGTCGTCCAGGGAAAATCGGTAGCCCATCTTCTTCAGCATCTTGCACGCTTTCAGCACTTCATCGTCCGGTTCGACGAATTCCAGAATCTCGAATACCACCGAGCGCGGCAGCAAAGTCAAGAGCCCGCTCATCAGAGCTTCACGGGTACAGTTCAGACAGGTTGGATGCCCACTGGTTAGAGTCTCGAATTCAAAGAGGAGCCAGTTATCGATCATGATGCGGGTGGCCACATCTGAGTCTCCATCGAATTCATTCGTCCAGCCCGAACGGTACAGCGCTTCATAGCCGACGACTGTTCGCGAGAGATCGTGGATCGGCTGCAGCAGAAAATAACGATGAGTATCGGTCTTCGAAGCTGGATCGATTCCCAAACACCGGCCTCCGTTCCACCCCATAAGGGGATACTTTGAGGTTGTCTCTCGCGGTTGGCGCAAACTAGAGGCGAAGTTGCTCATAGAAAGGCTCCCTTTGTTCCGAATGCAATTCCCGCAGCAGGTGACAGCTTTCTTCTAATCCGTTGTTCGATGTCCATCGAGGTAGCCCTCATCCGGGTCGGTCAGTCCTCGGCAGGCAGCTCGCACATCTTCATCCATTTCTACGGGATACAAGATTTCAATAAACGGTGATTTCAGCTGCCAGCCCAGCAGCGCACTCCCCAAAGACTTGCGGGAGTAGTTCAGATAGATGAGGCGCCCCTGGATACTGTCCTCGAATCCAGGGAGCAGCCGATGATTGATCATGATTTGCGTTGACGTATTGAAGTCGCCTGCGAATCGATTCTCCCATCCTGGCCGAAATAACAATTCATAACCGACGACCTTGCCCGACGGGTTCAGCAACGGCTGCAACCCAAAGTAAGGCCTGTTGCCGACAAGCGAACGATATGGGGCGCCTTCACACGGGTCCTCAATCAAAGCAAATGGATTGGAATACCGGGGGTCTACAAGCTGATATGAGGTAGCGCCAGGATCACTCAAGGATGAATCCTCCGAATAGGAACGCATTTTCGGGCAGTTTTAACTGTCCCCTATCCCATTCTTCCGATGTGGGTTGACCTTACTCTGAGTTCATTCCGGTCTGGAATGTTCAAAACAGTTTGCTCTAAATACTTATCGTTATTCCTTTACTATTCATAAACTTACCGTTTTGTTTGTAGCGTAGGACGGGCATGTTTGCTTCGAACTCATGCGGTACAAAGGCAAAAAATAGGCTGTTGTCCAGAAAATATGACGCCTTCTTCAATCGATATGCTGTGCCGGGTCCGTATTTTTCATTCGTACGATCCGATATCGACCTTGCCCATTTTGACTCTTGCAGCGCCGTCCAGATCCTTCTCTCCCACCACGGATGGTCCAAGATTGGCGCCATTGCCTAACGCGGGAGAATTCTGTTGCAGATGGAAGTTATTCCGGGCGGGATCAATAAATTTCGGATCGGAAAACACAGAATGTGGATCATCCCCGGTGGCCTTGGCGTAGTCCTCGAAACTTGCATAATCTTTGCCGTCGAAGGACCATTTCACCGCGCGAGACCCTTCTGGGAAGTAATACACATTATGGTCCATAGTCACTGTCGGAGTGTTTTTTTCAGTACGGCCTGTTCGGCTGTTTAGCGCGCGTCCGGAGTTGCCGACATATACGATGTTGTTTTCGAAAATGTTGTTCCGCAAGTAGTACTGCATCTGAAATTCGCCGGTCTTCGTCCCCCAGGCGTCGTTTTTATAAAGGGTGTTGTTGACGATAACGGAGTCCTCGGTACTGCCGCGCTTGGCGTCATAACCTCCGATTGAGATGCCGGCTGTGTGGCAGAGATAGATCAGGTTGTTGCGTGCGGTGATGTGACTTGTATTGCCGACGAAATGTTCGCTGGCCAGCTCAATTCCGAAATCCACGTCGTGAATAACATTGCGCTCGATTACGACGCGCGTCCCGCCGTCCACATAGATGCCGTCGGAGGACACATCGCTTCCGTAGGCGGGATTGCCCTTTGAAGTGATGTCGTAGACCTGATTCTCGCTCACGATCCCGTCGCGCGCACGGTCGACCTTCGGGTCTGGAGCGGTATGCTCAAAACCGATGATGTCGATCCCAATATTGTTGTTATTGTGGACTCGATTTCTGGTTACCCGGAAATTCGTCACGTTTCCGTTCAGGACCAGCGATTCACTGGAGCCGGTCTGCAGATCATGGACCTGATTGCCATCGACGATCAGGTCCATGATCGGTGTTTTCGCATCCGTGCCGTACACAGCAATGCCAAAGCCGTTGGCCCCGTGACCGGAACTTTCCCGCCCCGGATAGGTCTGTTCGATATTGTGAACATTGTTGCCCAGTATCTGGATGTGCGAACCGCTACCCCATACGCGGATGCCAGCCGGCGTTCGCGTGCGGTCGGCGGTTTTGTAATTTCGAACTTCGAAGCCCTGAATTTTGATGTAGCTCACGTTGTGAAGCAGGATCATTGCGCTGTTGCCCACATCCGGCGTCAGACAGCTTCCATCCAGAACTGCCAGCTCTCCGGGTTGGCTCCGAAAGGTGATGTACCCATTCGCGTTTCCAGATGAGACGACCGCGAGCCGCTCGCAATACGTGCCACCTCGCACGTTGACGATTTGTCCGGGTTTGACCTGGGCGGCGGCATGCTGAAGCGTCAGGAATGGTTTCTCTTCGGTACCGGGATTAGAGTCGTTGCCCGTCGTCGAGACGTAGAAGGAGACGTTTGAATTCGCCTCTCCTCTGACGGTTGCGGTCGTCACGGTTAGGGTCGCGACCAGTGAGAAAACGATGACGGCAAGCAATCTAGATAAACGGGGCATGTAAAGTCTCCTTCAGTTCGACTTGAGTTCGGTTACCTAAGCTTCGTTTTCTGCCTGGCAATGATACTATGCGATAGTAAACGATCTACAACGGAATATTTCGAAACAATTGAATGCATGGCTATCGGCAACGCTTTCGTTCTCGCCGTTATCGGTTTCTGGAAAATTTGGCGCTTCGGCAACAGCTTGCCGGACACACGCGGGTGGCAGGCATTCTTTACGTTGGTAGCGCGCTTGCTGAGAACAGCGCAATCAAACTTCAGAAGCTCTTTGAGAGGATGTTTTTGATGGGTGAATACGAGGCATACCTACCCTCGCAAGCGACCTAGGAGTCCAGGCCTCGCAATCTCATCGACCATCTTCCGCCAATCTGCATTCACCTGGGGGCTGGCAAATTCCACCATTCCAGATACGGTCTGCGCCAGATCCCCGGCACCGGCCTTGTCGCGATTGCGCAACATTGCCTTGCACTTGCCCATCACCTCGGCGAGCACACGGTCTGCAAGCGCGCCCGCCCGGCCACGAAAGGTATCCGCAACCACTGCCGCCAAAGCTGAATTGCCAGAGGCAGCCACCACGCGCCGCATCAAGTGTGCACCCGCCGGTAGATCCGTCCCCAGAACCGCATACGCTCTTCCTACCATGCGAAAGACCGCTTGCTGCTGGTCTTCCTGCAGAACGGTCAGCGCCGTCTGCACTCGATCGGAATGGAGGACAGCCGGCGGCTGCACCTGAAAAAGTTGAATGGCCTTGGCCTGTTTGCCGGCTTTTACAAGCTTTCCGGCCGACGCCAACACCGTTTCAACCTGTTGACGAAGAGAATCGCGGCCAGCAGAGGCCTGCTCCAGAAGCAGACGTAGCGCCGGGTCGTCGGTCTGCTTGAGTCCCTCGTTCAAGAACTCGATTGCTTCGTCCCACGCTCCGTCGCGCACCATCGATCGTGCGTGGGCAAGGTTGTCTCTCAACAGGTTTGCGCGGCTCTGCTCGGCATCTTCATGCCGGGCAAACTCCAGCAGGGACAGAGTTTCCTCCGTAGCGATGCCCTCTGCCTGGCACAGTTCCAGTATGCGAACGGCTTCGCCGTAGCGGTTGGTCTTGAGATACTCGCGTGCCTGCGCCAGATACCCGTCGAGGCGCTCGTCCACACTCTGACGTCTCAGCCGTTCATCCAGAAGTCTTTCCAGAGACAGAAGGCGCTCGTCTCCGGGCACGCGCAGCCGCGCTTCTCTCACTACTTCCAATGCCTCGCGGGGACGCAGATCGCGGCAGGCGCGCACAGTGTCGTCCGCCAGCCGGCGATCCTCATGCTCTTTGATCTGCCGGTCGACGCCTGCATTCAATCGGAACAGCGCGGTCTCCGCCGGCATAGAGGCCATCGCTCCTTGAATAGACTGAGCCAACTGTTGAAGCTGCTCATAGGTCGAGGCCATGGCGACTTCATCTTCAAGCCTGGCGATCGCTTCCTTCCGTGCTGCCTGTTCCTGTCCCGAATTTGCGTCTCGTAACAGAAGCGGTAACTCCGGGTTGGTCGGATCGACTTGCTCAATCTCTTTGAGCAGTGCAAGGGCATCGACGAAGCGCCGCGCGCCAAGTTCGTTGCGCGCCATATCCAGGAGCGTCTTTGCCTGGGCCTGCCGCTGTGCATGCTCCGCTTCTTTGTTGAGCAGGTTGGACAGCGCCACGATCTTGGAATTGGATTTGTCTGCCTTCAGCGCTTTCTGGACGGCTGCAATCGCCGACTTATAGTCGCCCACCCGCCGCGCTGTGTCTGCCTGGCGCAGAAATCCAATGATGCGCTCCTGCTTGTCTTTTTCGCGTTGCACCTTCTCCTGAAGTTTGGCCAGGTCCTGGTTCGCTGTATCGAGGTCCAGACCCTCTTTCACGAGTGCAAGGCTCTGGTCGAATCGTTTCTCATTCAATGCCTCTTCTGCCTGCTGGCGAAGCTGCTGGATTCTCTCCTCGCGCTGACGCAGAGTAAAGTGCCGCTGAATCTCAGCCAGTAACTCTCTGGCATCGGTATTCTTGGGCTGAATTTTGAGCAGTTGCTGCAACACAGTGCGAGCCCGCGTAAAATCCTGTATCTCGATCAGGTGACGAGCTTCCGGCAAAAGCTGGCGAACCTGCTCGAGCCTTAGCTCCGTGATCACGATGTTCAGGTCGGCCGCCATCTCATCTGCAGTCGAGTAGCGATCTTCGGGAGATTTGGCCAGAGAGCGGTCTATGATCTGTTCGAGAGCAGCGGGATAGCCCTGAGTTTTCGTGTTCAGCGGGGGATGCGGGTCATTCAAGATCCTCTGCATGAGGGCAAAGTCTTCACCGGCGAAAGGCAGTTGCCCCGCCACCAGTTGATACAGAACGACGCCAACAGAAAAAATGTCCGCCCGGCCATCCACGGTTCCACCCTGCAGACGTTCAGGAGCCATGTAGGGAACCGTTCCGACCACGCTGCCCGTGCGGGTATGGTTCAGGTTCGTGTCCTGCTTCTCGAGCCGCGCAATGCCAAAATCCAGCAGCTTCACATTGCCGTCTGGCTGGACAAAAATGTTGGCCGGTTTCACGTCGCGATGGATCACGTTGTTGCGATGCGCATAGCCTAGCGCGGAGCAGACATCCTCGACGATCTTGAGGCGCTCGGCCATCGAAAGGGTCATCTCAGAGCGCAGAAGCTTGTCGAGAGGATTGCCCTCGACGCGTTCCATCACAATATATGGAATTCCGTTATCGTCTCCCAGAGCGTAGACGGTAACGATATTCGGGTGATTTAATCTACCGGTCCTGCGCCCCTCGTCATAAAAGCGGGCGAGCATTTCGCCATCGCTCATATAGCCCAGAGTCAGGGTCTTGATGGCTACCTCGCGGCCGATGCTCTCATCGATGCCACGATAGACCACACCCATGCCGCCGCGTCCCAGCTCATCGATCACCTCATACTTGCCGATCCTGGTTATTTTGGCGCCTGGTTTGTTTTCCGGGGAATCCATCGTTCAGTCCGAACTTTCACACGATACAGCCTGATACTCCATTACTCTTGCCAGCGGCGCTCGCTGCTTTTGAAACGGCGCGCCGCTTCGAGTGGCCTAATGGGAAACACCTGAGACCGACTGCAAATGGTATTGGCTCTTCAGGTACGCAAGCGCATGGTTGCGCTCCACGGAATCACTCTCTGGAGTGCAGTGCAAGTAGCGAAGATACGCTTCCGCTGCGCCTTCTACATCTCCATCTTCTTCTTTCCTTTTGGCTCCAGCAAAAATCGCGCCTGGAAGTGCTTCCACGCGTGCCCGCACCGCATCGACCAATGCATCGCGAGCTGTATTCTCCAACCCAGCGAGCATCTCGTTTTTGTCTGGAACGGTTCCTTTCGGTTTCACTCCCTGCGTGTCTTCGGCCTTCACTCCCTCCAGTACGACTATCTGCGAGTGGCCTTCTTTCGAAATAGGAACAACGTCCATCATTTGACCGTTGAGTGCTTCCCCGATACGAAATTGGAGCTGGATAATTTCGTTATAGTCGATCGTCTTTCTGGTGTAGTTGTAGGGCTGATTTATGGGCACTTTGAGACTTTTGGGAATCTCATCCAGCAAGACGTGAGCGGCCGACACCTTCTTCTGGCCGTCGATTACTCTTTTTTGGTTCTCGGCAATCACCTTCTTGCTACCCTTCGCCATTACACCCTGAAGCGCGGATTGCGCCGATTGGAGCTCCAGTGATGCTGCCTCATAGTCCCGGTTCGCCTTATTCCACTTGTCATTGGGTTCATCGCGCTCGGAAGCGAAAAACTGGGATTGCATGGATTCAATGGTCGGCGTATCCGATATGTGATGTTGGAGCACATCGCCCGTCAGCCGGTAATCCGGCTTTACGGTCGTAGATTCCCCAAATCGGATGGCCTTGATCGGAATGGCAGACGCTTCCATGCCGGTGATGATCGCGTTTTCCAACTGGCTGGCAAAACCGGGGCTGTCCCGCAGCGAGGTCGAGTCCCGGAACTGTACCTCAATGGACAATTTCGAATGCATGGCATGTGCCGCCTCAGCGCCTACCCGTGCGTCGCGTACGGCTGCTTGATTCGAAGCTTTATAGGACAGCGCCTCTTGTAGATAAGCCCAGCCCAGCTCTGTCCCTGAGCCTTCCGGCTTTTCCAGATAGCGTTTGGCCTGGCTGAGAAAATAGGTACTCAACTCTTCGCCGAGATAACTCATCGTGTCCTGGAATGTATCCTCCGGTTGGAGATCGAAGGCGCGCTGCAGATAGGTGTACGCATTCTCGATTTCATAGCCATCGCCGATTCCCTGAATTGGCTCGTGCGCTTTGCGGCGATCTTTTGACGCTTGCACGGCACTCAGCACATAGGCAGGCGCCAGTCTTTTCAGATCATCTGTAAGAAGTGCCCGCTGAGAGGCTGGAAGACTGGACAGCGTCTCATAGGCCTGCAGCATGTCCTTTTGCTCTTCAAAAGCTTTGCTGCGCTCCAGCGCTGCCCTGACCGCAGCGGCATCCTGGGCCACGACCAACTGCTCCTGCGCGTGTTTCAACGCATCCCGCGCCTCGGGAGTATCCTTTGTACTCTCGGCTTTCTCGAATTCCCCAATAGAAGTCTTCCAGTCGAGGGCCTGTCCGGCCTCCGCTCCATGGTCCATGTGATAGCCATAGATCGCGTCGACAACAGCACCCAGACGGGGATCTTCCGTTGCAAACGCACGATACGGCTGGACCGCTGCAAAAGATTTGTCTATCTGTTTGGCGCTCACTGCGGATGTGGCCGATTGCAGGGCCGACTCATACGTGCCGTTGTCCTTCAGCACGTCTCGCAGCAGCACTTGACTGGGAGCAAACTCCGCATCGATGCCGGCTACAGCATCGCTGAGGCTCTTCGCATTCTGAAGATGAACGTACCCCGGAGCATGTGCAGTCAATGCCGCATGATAGGCATCCAGTTCAGTGCGGGCTTTGTCCGTGATGGCTGCCAGTTTGCCACGAATCTCATCGGCTAGCTTGGTTACGGTATCCAAACTTGGCAAGAGTGCGCGTGCCAGATCTGCCTGGCTCTTGGCGTTTTTAAGGTCGGCATAGGAGGGCGACGCTGTGGCTGCCGATCGCTGATAGGCGTCCAGAGCCTTCTCGCCGGCGGCTACATACAGCAAGGCCAAGGCCAGTTTGGAATCGGCGGCGTGGGGCGAGGTTGAATATTTGGCGATAAAAGCGCGCCAGACGGCAATATCCGATGCCCTTTGCGCTCGCAAAAACTCGGCCAGATCGATATTGGGAGCGGCCACAAAAACCAGCTTGACGCCCTTCTTCAACGGAGGAACCCCACCGGGCAAGTCTCCCGACGGAGCAATTGGCGTACCTCGCAGTGCTGCCTGCTCCGCCAGATCCGACAGCGAAAACGATGCATTGTGCTCAAATTTGACATTGGCAGGCACAACACAGATGGCCGCGCCGCCGCTGGCGCTGTAGCGTAGCACACCGTCCGAACCACGCTCCAATACTCCGCCCACCACCAGCATTGTCTTTGGCAGCTTGCCGTAAACAGACTTATCAATAGCCGCTCCCTGCGCTTGCGAACAGTCGCGCAGTTCCGCCTTTCCATTGATCAGCACTTCTCCAAGCTGCACATACGCGGCGCCTGTAGGCCCGTCATACAGTGCAATAGCCGTGAGTGACGGCTCTTTGGAAAATGCCTGAGGCGCAAACCAACCCAGGCTCAGCACCACGATCAGAACGATCCCGCACAGAGATTTCAGCCCGGACATTGCTTCTTTCAGAACTACTCGCGATGTCATCGATATCCCCGAAGACGCTATCCACACAGGCTGTTTTGCCCTATGATTTCGTCACATGAATGAATGCAGAAAGGTTGGGCGCAGGACCAGGCAACATGAATGCCAGCGCACCTTGGGGGAGGCTCCGGCAAACTCCGAGCAATAATCATGACCGCTTTCTATGGCTGTTAAGCTAACATTTAGCCGGAACAGACGCAAGAAGTTTTGCGCGTCGGAGGCCAGGAAGCTGTAAAGTAGCGTCACTCACGATAGTGGCCGCTTCGTAGCAACGGTGAGAGGCTGACCAGGCATTGACACAGAACGCTTCAGTATCAAGACAAGGAGTTTCCATTTCCAGCGGGGCCGTTCTCTCGATTCGCCTATGGACATCGAAGGAGGACACCGGGACTGACGACTCGTTCTGGAAGAGCGACGCTCCCTCGGCTTGTCTCGCAATGGACTTAATTCTGGCCTCGCAAGGCGCTCCCGTGACGACTCACGGCAAAATTCTCACTGCAAATTTTGCGAGCATTCAAGCGGCGATTTCAGCAGCGCGCCGCATTCAATGGGCTGTGAGCGGATTGTCTGACATAAGCAGCTTCGACAGCACCGCTGCGGCGATCTTGATCTATTTCCCGGCGGATCCGTCCGTCCAAACGCAGGACAATCTGTCTGTAGCTCCCCTGGAGCAAGCTTCTCCCGGGCAAATCCTGCTCACTACAGAAACCTGCCAGCCGCTTGAGAATCTACCCGGACTTCTCCTGCTGGCCCCCACGAACAATGGCCTACGTGAGCTGCAGTGGCGCACCTCTGAGGCCAAGCCCAACGGCTCTTCGGACGAACGAACTCTGGTTGAGCTCATGCAGCAGCACGGCCTGGAAGATCTCGAACCCGGCCAACCTGAACCTCCACCCGCTGCGCCTGTCTCCGTTTCGCAGGCCAGGCCACTGCCGTTTGCAGCTCAAGTCGAGCCTTTGCCCCCGCCAACTGCTGCCCCCAACGCGCTGAGGCTTCGCCTCCGAGATTGGACCGCGCGTTTGCGGGAAATGCCCACCTGGCTGATCGCCACCGCTTGCGCCGTTCCGCTCCTGCTGGGTCTTGTGATTTTCATCATAATTCGGAACCAGAACGTGCCGAAACCGTCCGTTGCCGTGCCTCAGATTGCCAAGGCAGCAACGGAAATGCCACCGACTCCAACCAGCAGTACAGCGCCACATGCCGAAGCGCCGCACCCGCCAAAAGCACAGAACATGGCAGCGGAGAGGCGTCCTCTTCCTGCCACCAAGCCCAAGACGGTGACTGGAAACTGTTCTCTCAATCAGACTGAGATTCCGGCCGCCGTCAGAGGCGCCGAGGCCAGTTTTCAGAATGGCAAGTATAGCGATGCGGAGAGAAAATTCAGATCTGTACTCGCCTGCGATTCAGTGAATTCGGCCGCAATGAGCGGATTAAATCGAACTCTGCTGGCTCAGCACACGCAGGATTCGCGTTCCAAACCCTGAAGGAATGCAGAGAGGAAGAGTTTCTCTCTCAGTGATTTGCTTCAACGCACGGGCCTGAAGTTGGAGCCGAAGCATCGTTACGTGGCGCGTATCAACCCACAGGCGGCAGGTTACTCGCAACGGCGGTTGGGTGTGCAAACGCCATACTTTACGATGCCTGGAATGTTCACGACTTGCTATCTAGACAGGCTATATGCGTAGAGGCTGTCGCCAGCAGCTAACAACAACCACTGCTTGCCATCGAGCATATAAGTAATCGGCCCGTCCGACTCATTGGCAGATAACTCATGGTGCCAAAGAATCTTGCCATCATCGGCACTGTAGATGATGACGTTCTTCTGATCGTCTCCAGTGATGACAAGATTGCCGGCTGTGGTGAGAATGCTTGAGCCGAGGGTAATCGGCGCATTGTTGAGGTTGGGATATTCGTGGGTCCACACCGGATCGCCGGTTAGCGGATCGATTGCCTTCAGCACATGCGTGGAGTGGCCGATGCCTGCGCCGGTGCCACCATAACCTGAAGGATGTTCGCTGCTATCGATCAGGTAATAGATTGCTTTCCCTTCCACTGCATTGACATAGAAGAGACCTGCCTGTGGATTGTAAGCAGGCGCTTGCCAGTTCGTGGCATTCACGATGTTGATAGAGCCGCCGACCGATGGATCTTTATCCGGAATTGGAATCGGCTCGCCCACCGGCGATAGACCTGACGAGTAATCCAACGGGACAAAGGGCTTCACGACCAGATACTTGCCCGTAATACGATCCAGTGTCACAAAGAAGCCGCTGCGCGATGCTTGCGCGACCAGCTTGCGTGGCTTGCCGTCGATGACTTTATCGAAGAGGATAGGCGCCGTAGTGTTGTCGAAGTCGTGTGTATCGTGCGGCGAAACCTGGTAATACCATTTGAGTTTTCCGGTATCGGCGTCGAGTGCGACGATGGACTCTGTCCAGAGATTGGCTCCTGGACGTCCTTGTCCCGCGAAGACTGGATTGGTGTTGCCTGTGGGCCAATAGAGCAGATTGAGTTCGGGATCGTAGGTACCCGGCATCCAGGTCATGCCTCCGCCGTGCTCCGATGCGGTGAGGTTGGGCCACGTCTTGAGCGCAGGATCGCCGGCACGCGGTGTCGACCACCAGGTCCATTGCAGCTCGCCCGTGGCCGGATCGAAGGAGTCGAGAAATCCGGGCATGTCCATGGCATCTCCACCAACACCCACGATGATGTGATTCTTTACGACGAGCGGAGCAGAGGTGGAGAAATACTGCTTGCGGGCATCAGCGAAGTTCTTGCGCCACTTTTCCTTGCCGGTAGCAGTGTCGAGAGCGATCAGCCAGTTATCCGGAGTTAGAAAGTAGACCGAAGTCTTCCAGATTCCAACGCCGCGCTGGCCTACGAGATGGCCTCCATGATCTACCCAGTCATAATGCCAAATCTCTTTGCCGGTGTGCGCATCAAGCGCCCATACATGATCGGGAATGGTG
>Ga0206981_10180_pt1 | contig 18954 bp, 18 predicted proteins | sample Alteio_BWMinCont_17_FD_153312 | JGI IMG/M metagenome (GOLD analysis project Ga0206981, IMG submission 153312) | Enriched cells from forest soil in Barre Woods Harvard Forest LTER site, Petersham, Massachusetts, United States -... | ecosystem: Environmental > Terrestrial > Soil > Temperate forest >... | reverse complement strand
AGCTATGAATATAGCAAAATGATTTTAGTAGGCTTGGCAGATAGAATCGTAGCTCAACGAGAATTATCCGAGCATATCAAAACAGAATTAGAAAAAAAATCCACTAGCATTTTGACTAGTAACTACGGGTTCGCTGAAGATTCTTATAAGGGTTTAAATGCCATTTGCGCAGACGCTGATAGTAGAAGACAATTTACTGAATTTTTACTGGGTCTGCCGACATCGGAAAATTGCAAAAAATTAGGAAGCAATGCTATATATGGTTTATTTCGTGATAAAACTTCAGATTATGAAATCCAATTACAACTCTTGCATAAAAACTTTTGGAGCAGTGATCCAGTTGCTAGAGCAGCAATCTTTCAAAAATTATTATATTCAAGAGGAGTATCTGAACAACCGATTACACCTAATGAATTAGGATTAACTGTACAAGAATATGTTTTTGCTAAAGTATTGCCAGATGCTTATAGGAAAGGAAAGCCAGTAGATACTCCTGAACGCAAAGTCGTTACATCTTATCTAGAAGCCTCCACTGAAGCCGAACGTACTGCCGTTTTATCCATGATGCTGGCTACACAACAACCTACTTATTCCAAGGAAAAACAAACAAACGGCAAGGCCCGGCGGGTACTAAGCTCGCACAAGCTATTAATTCGCATCCTGAGACACCTGAAGACATTAAACGCGACACAGCAAGCTCTAAGTCAATGGCTGATAAGCCTAATCGTTGGGAATTATTTAAGTTATTAGATGAATGCTATGGAGATAAAGTAAAAGATATTAAATATGTGGGTGATATTTTGGGTGCAGGCGCCTATGGCGTCACAGCCAAAGTACAAAAGCATAATAATGATGAAAGCGCTATTACATTATTAAGAGCGCATGCATTTGAAAGAGCTAAAACTGAATTTAATACTTTACAAGCATCTGCCAAAATTTTAGCGCGGAAAGATAAAAAGTTTCTTCCTGTCATTGAGATGGTTGCCCAAGCTAATAGAGCTTCAGATGAAGAAACAAATATGGAATTAGCGGCCAAGCAGAATAAAATTGCCGAAAAACTCTATGATGATATTACTGTTACTATTGGCCCAGAAAGCAAACAAAATACCTATACTTTTTTCACTGCAGATTGGCTTGGCTATGGCAAGCGCTATAAAGAAACGGCTGTTGTTCCCGGAAAACATTTTACTGATGTACCGTTTACAACCGGTGATGAGAAAGCTGAGAAGCGCAATCTTGCTATTGCTATCCTTACAGTTGAATTACGCAATTTAGTTGCTGGTAAAGAATTCGATCATGATCGTCATGGTGCACAGCAACGTATTTTTGGGAATTACATTGGTCAATTTGATTTTGGTGGAGTGTCATTGCAATCCCCTACAAAAGATGAAAAGGAAATTATTGGTCGTATTTTGGGAATTGTTTTACGGCAAGTTGATCAGAATGTTAATTTTGTAGATGCGCTGCATAAGGCTCTTGGATCTGTTTCGAAAAATTCTGCTAATAAAGATTTTTTAGCTAGGGTTGAAAGGGCTATATTGGCTTTGAATGAATATATTCCGTTTATTAACAAGGGTGATATGACATCTATTATTGCTTCTGTGCGTATGCATATGGATGATGTAGTTGCTAGGAATTTAGGAAGAGAGTTGGTTAATAGTAATATTCCTTTTGCTAATAGAGTATTTACTCAAAAAGCGTTAACTACGCTGGATTTGTATCTTATTGAGAGAATTGAAACACCGATTACTTTGGCTCAGACGAAGACGTCGGTTAAAACTAGTCAGGGGTATTATTCTCATTTTAAACTTGCGCCAGTTGCGGAAGTGAAGGAGAGTAAGTCTGAGGTAAAACCGTCGAATAGATTAGGTTGAGCGAGTTTTAAAATTATATCAGGCCAGCTAAAAGAGCACCTTTAGGATCGATCTCCACAATTTCGTTATTGCGTAGCTGCCAAGTGCTTATCCGTGGCAATCCAATTTGTTAAAATATATCATCACGGAACCCTATTTTGACAAATCAGGTATTACCGAGTACCCTTATTATCGGAACCTATGGAAGAGAGTACTTATATGGAAAAAAACCAGCCGATTCACCCTCTATTTATTCTGGCAGAAACCCACGAAAAAATGGGGAATGCTATTATTCAGTTTGCGCGGGATGATTACAATAAAGAATTAGGTTCAGCACTGATTGATGCTAAAGATGATGCTGAAGCTATTTCCACCTTTTTACATGAATATAAAGACTCACTTGAAACACTGCGTTCTTACGCCAAAGAAATTGAACGACTACTTTTGTGGTGTATTCATATCGCAAAGGTAAACATTTCCAGTTTAAGACGGAATCATTTATTAGATTACCAAGATTTTTTGAAGAATCCTGTGCCCAAGAAATTATGGTGCGGACCCAGCGTATCACGACATAACAAAGACGATTCAATTAACACAAACTGGCGCCCTTTTGTAAAAGGCTTGGGTGGAAATTCGATTAAAAAAGCGATCAAGATTTTAGATTCATTTTTTAATTATCTTGTACAAACCAATTATTTAATTGGTAATCCGCTTGCTGTAGATCGTCGACGTAAAAAAAGACATCAGGCAGGTCCGCGTATTATTGATCGTTATCTTGAGCTTGATGAAATCCTTGCTGTGTTAGATTCCTTATCAAATCACCCTTTTCAAGACGACGACCATCAGTTTCAAATTACTCGCGCGCGATATATTATTTTATTGTTATTCTATACAGGTTTACGTATCGCAGAAGCTGCAAAACATAAGATGAATCATTTTATCCAACGTGAAGACAATTGGTTTTTACGTATTATTGGTAAGGGAAAAAAACTAAGGGAAATTCCCATTCCTGATGAGCTACTAAAAGCACTAGCAGATTTTAGAATGAAGGTAAATCTACCTTCTCCACAACCTAATTTTAAAGAAAAAACTCCACTTATTCCCATGCAAAATCTAAATAAACCAATCAGTACTCGGCGCATCAATCAGATTTTGAAATGGGCATTTAATTTGGGGGCAACTAAGTTTGAGATAGAACAACCAAGAAGAGCATCAAAGTTACGCTCTGCATCGGCTCATTGGTTACGTCATAGTTACGTGACTTACTTGCTTGATTCAGGTGCGTCATTGAAGGCAGTCCAAGAAAATGCTGGGCATAGTGATATTGGAACGACAATGCTATATTGTCATGTTGCGCAACTCGATCGTCATACTGAAACAAAGAATTTATCATTGGATAAGATAAAAGAAATTAAATTAAAAAAAGTAAGGAAGCTGAATCGTGCCAAGATTAGTAGTTTTTGATAAGGATGAAATTAAAGCATTTGATAGTCCCCCTGTATTCTTAACAGAACATCGCGATAAATATTTTTCACTATCAGAAAAATTGCTTTTGTTAATAAAAAAGATTACCTCCCCTACTAACAAAATTTGCTTAATAATCCAATGGGGTTACTTTCGAGCGACAGGTCGATTTTTTTCGCCTAAATATTTCAGGAAATCAGATATTGCATACGTGGCAGATCTATTTGATATTTCATTATCAGAAATCAATATTGATCACTACTATAATAAGAGAAAAACATCACGAGAACACGAAAAATCGATCTTGCTTGCAATGAAGTTTACAGCATTTGATGAAAATACAAAAAATATTTTGTATGAAAATATAAAACGTTTGGTAGAAAAACAAGTTCAACCACGTGAGATAATTTATCATATAGCATCACAGCTGCATCAACAAAAAATTGAGATCCCTGGGTATTATACATTCGTTGAAAATATTACATTAGTTTACAACCAATTCGAAGATAATTTACTAAATATAATTAATAGACAAATAACACCAGATCAAATCACTAAATTAAATTTATTAGTCGATGCAAAAGAAGAGTCAGGATATAAATCATTACTTACAGAATGGAAAACGATTAATCAATCAATGAAAGTGCGTGATATTCAAGAAAATATTGAATTATTCAAAAAAATAAAATCATATTTTAATGCTTTTCTCCCATTACTTAACCGGATCAATTTGTCTGCTCAAGCTTGCGAGTACTATGCAACCTGGGTCAAAAAAGCAAAAATAAGTCAGATTAAACAATTTCCAAAACAGACAAAAACGTATCTTCACTTAATAGCATTCATTCAATATCAGTTTTATTTCTGGCAAGATACATTAATTGATATATTACTGAAATCCGTACAGGCTACTCGAAATAAGGCAGTCAAAAAGATTCTATCTTTAGAGCACGATAATCGCAAAGAACGCCTGGCGCTAATAGAACAAGTTGTTGATGAACAAGACAAGCTAGAAAATCTTGTGTTTGATATAACAAAGATTGTAAATGCTGGAAATATCAGTGATACCGATAAAATCACAGAAATTAAACAGTTACTCTATAAAAACGATGTTATACAAAATAATTCGGAACAAGAGAAATCTATTTCAAAAAGTCAGTTGCTTAGAAAATTAATGAATGAAGATTCCTATTATGATTGTATAGAGGGGCTCTCAATTAAACTACAGCGTCGTGTAACTAACATTATTAAGCACATCGAATTTAACCACTCTACCTCAGATACCGTACTCATTGAAGCTATTAATTATTTTAAAACTAATGACGGTAATATTGGAAATGATTCACCTATTAACTTTATGGATGCAAAACAACAGAAAGTCGTATATGACGAGAACAATGAAATTAAGATATCATTATATAAAGCATTCTTATTTATCAGCATTGCAAACGGCATAAAGTCCTGTCATCTAAATTTACAATATTCTTATCGTTATAAAGCAATACAAGATTATCTAATCAGTCAAGATTCATGGAATAAAAATAAAGACGGTTTATTAGACGCTGCAGGATTAAAGCAATTTAGAGATGTCGATATAGTTTTGAATCAGCTTAAATTAAAAATAAATGAAAGATATCATCATGTAAACCAGCGCATCAATAACAATGAAAACTCATATGTCAGCTTTGATCAAGAGGGACATTTTACAGTTACTACACCTAAGCTTGAAAAAGCTAATAATGAAAGTCTCATCACTCTGTTTTCTGAAACTGGATCAGTGCCAATCATAAAAATACTTCGGGATATTGATGTGGTTACGCAATTTACCAAAGTATTTAAACAATTTAGTACGAAAAATCATAAGCTGAAGCCATCTGTTGAAATTATTATTGCTGGTATTATGGCTCATGGACATAATATTGGAATTAATAAAATTGGAAATATATCAGTCGGTATTAATTCTAATACATTGCGCCAAACAGTGAATTGGTTTTTTATTGCAAAAAATATGAAAATTGCAAATAATAAAATTATCGCTCTTATAAATAGATTATCTTTATCCCGTATATTTAAATACAATTCAAAAATAACGCATACATCAAGTGATGGCAGAAAGGTCAATGTTGCTGTTGACTCGCTCCTTGCAAATTACTCATTTAAATATTTTGGAAAAGATATGGGTGTAAGTATTTATGTTTTTATCGATGATAACCAATCACTATTTTATTCTACGGTTATCAGCGCCTCAGAACGTGAAGCTGCTTATGTTATAGACGGATTACTCCATAACGATGTCGTCAAAAGCACGATACATTCCACGGATACACATGGGTTTACAGAATCAGTTTTTGCTGCTGCTCATTTCATAGGAATAAGTTTTGCCCCAAGATTTAAAAAATTAAGTACACAACGTATTTATGGCTTTTCCTCACCCCAGACATACAAAAACAATGGCTTTAAAATATTACCAAGCAGGACAATTAATACTAATCTGATTAGGGCACACTGGGATGATATTTTGCGTTTTATGGTAACAATTAAATTGAAAGAAACTACCGCATCTCAATTATTTAAACGACTTAGTTCTTATGCAAAAGATCACCCTCTTTATAAGGCAATTAAAGAGTTTGGGCGAATCGTTAAGACACAATTTATTTTGACATACATTGATGACGTCGACCTACGCCAACGCATGGAACAACAACTTAATCGAGTCGAATTATCAAATAAATTTTCTAAAGCAGTATTTTTTGCGAATAACCAAGAATTCCAATATGGGGAAAAAGGAGAACAAGAAATTGTAACAGCATGCAAAGTTCTAATACAAAATGCTATTGTGCTTTGGAATTATCTATACTTGTCGCAGATATTGGCAACAAATGCTAATCCGCATGAAAGAGGTATAGTGCTAAATTCGATAAAATGGTCGTCTATGATGTCATGGCAACATATCAATATGCAGGGAGAATATGATTTTACTAAACATAATAAAAGTACGAACGTGTTTGATATGGATAAGATATTATCGCTAAAAGTAGATGCGGCGTGATGTAGAGGTAACAAACCGTCCCCTTATGTCACAGAACCCAAAATGCACAAAATAATTTACTTTCTATTTTGAATAGGTTAAAGTATGTGCAGGCTCACAGGGGCGCCTACCCACAAAAGATGAATTCACCCTTACGAATTATTCAGTTTTCTTATTCGTTTAACCTTATGTTTTTGCCAGAAAGTGGGAAATGGCATTCAAAAAACAGAGGCATTATATGAATAAATCACGCAAATCCTTTGGCGTTGCCGAAGGCAAAATCCAAGCATCTATCCTATTGAAATCATTGCATTGCGATGACGTTAACCAGTCAAATCAGGCCGTTAAGCGGTTTCAGTGTTTGCCTGAGTTTTCCACATTATCGCTTGCTGAAATTCCATTGCAAAATATCAAGCGCAAACATGCGCTGAATGTTATCGCCATCGAAAATGGTTTTTATTCCTGGAATGATTTGAAATTACAGGTGAACTTCATTATTGGTGGTCATCTTAATCATTGGTTTAAAACATATGAAGAGGCGAAGTCTTATCAAGCTGCCGCGGCGGGATATTTGTTTCCTTATAAAAAACAATTTTTTATTTGTAGTGCTGCTTATATGGAAGAAATAGGATTTGATCCTAATGATCAAAACTGGGAACGAATCGATTTTGATTGGGTGCGACCTAAAGATAGTGAAGCTTGGCGGGCTTTGTATCGCAAATGGCTAAGCAATGAAAACAAATAATTTGTTACGCACCATGTATAAAGTCACCGCATTTGCTTTGCCAATTAGTGCGGGCGGCATTATCAATATGGTCGGCAGTTTCATCGCTATGATGATGGTGGCTCTCTTAGGCAAAGAGCAATTGGCGGCCGGAACATTAGCTGTTTCCACATTTCTAACTATTATGACAGTGACAGGTACGATGTTTTATGCCGTCGGCATATTGATTAGTCATCACCGAGGTCAAGATAAAACGCATCTTGAGATTGGTTATATTGTTAAAAATGGCTTTTGTTTGGCGATGCTATTAGCATTTCCTTCTGCATTGGGATTATGGTTCATTGATAGATTACTTTTATTTCTTGGACAAGACCCACATTTAGTGGCTTTAACGCGCGACTATTTCCACTTTGCAGCACTTAATACATTCTCCTTATTCTTAGGTGCTGTAATCGCTCAATTTTATGTGGGTATAGGTAAGCCGCGGTTTAGTATGATGATTGCTCTTATTAGCTTGCCGCTAACAATTTTAGCTTCTTATGGATTGGTATTGGGGCATTTGGGATTACCATTATTGGGTCTGAGTGGCATCACTTGTGCGAGTTTCATCGTGCAGTCATTGATGATATTGGTAATTTTGATAGTAATATTTTTGGATAAAAATATGAAATCATACCAACTTTTTAATAAACTATTTTTACCCAACTGGGAAATATGTAAAGCAATTTTTACATTAGGCATGCCGATTGGAATTCAATTTGGTGGTGAACTTGTGGCAATGACAGTAGCCACTTATTTGATGGGATATTTTGGTGTAACTGCATTAGCAGCATCACAAATAGTCGGTCAATATTATATGTTCATGTTTGTTTTAATCATTGGTTTAACGCAGGCTTTATCCATATTAATTAGCGAAGCGTATGGCAAAGAAGACACCATACTAATAAAAGAATATTTACATGCATCGATGGTATTGCTTATTTCATGCTGTTTATTTTGCAGCATTATATTTTTGAAATTTCCAAAGGAATTAATTCAATTTTATATGAGCACAAAAACAGTAGATATTCGTCTTGAATCATTATCCATAATATTTTTTGCAATAAGTACATTTTTGTTATTTGTGGACGGTACTAGACATTTATTATCAGGCGCACTGCGTGGGTTACACGATTCGCGCGGACCTATGCGTATTGGCATTCTTGCTATGTGGTTCGTCTCATTGCCCACCAGTTACTTGCTGGGTTTTATTTTTAAGGGCGGTCCGATAGGGTTGCGCGTAGGCTTTTTAAGCGGCTTTATTTTTGCTGTGATACTACTTTTGATACGCATACGTAAAAAATTACATTTAATCAGAAAAATTTAAATTACAGGTACTATTATGAAAAAATCAGAACTAGCTATTGAACATATAGAGAAAATTAATTTTGCTGTTCGGCAAGGACTTGGAATCCAAGACTGGGAACCAATAAGTTTGTTAAGCGGTGGTTTGACAGGTATTCCAGTTTATCGGATAGAAGTTGAGAATAAGTCATATGCTATTAAGTTGGAAGATGTGAATGATCAAAATTTTGATCTTGTCCGTAATTATCAAATAATTGAAATTGTTTCAAAACAAGGGATATCGCCTGAGGTTTATTTTACGAATGCTCAACGAGGAATAATTTTGATGAAATATATTGATCAAAAGCCACGCCCTGAAGCTTCACCATTATGGATGAAAGAATTTGCAGCCATTATTCGAAAGTTACACGATAATAATTCTTTTTCAAATTGGAAATCAGTGATTGAAATATTAGATTATTTTTATCAAAAGTTACCATCTGAATATATGCAAAAAAGTAATATTAAAAAATGCATGCAAGAAATGAATAGAATGGAAAATATTATTTTTGATAAAAATGACATAAGAGCCTGTCACTGTGATCTGAATCCTGTAAATGTATTATTCGATGGAAAAGAGTATTTGTTAGTTGATTGGCAGGCTGCATCGCCACAAAGTTTTTATTTCGATTTAGCTTGCTGCGCTTGCTGGTTCTATTTTTACAGTGAAGAATTATGCGCGGCATTTTTGACATATTATTTTGACAGAGAAGCTACCGAAGAAGAAAAAGCTAAATATTATCTCATGCGGATATTTACTTATATATATTATGGAATTGGTTTCATTTCAATTCCTTTGAAAACAAAACCAGATTTTCATGTTTTAAGCGATGCGGATATTGAGACATTACCAACAGTCCTATCGTTTATGCAGTCTATCGGTTCTGGCCAAGTTGATCTATCCGACGCTAATACACAGCAGCAATTCGGTTTTGTTCTGTTAAAAACCGCGGAAGGTATGATGGATCAAAGATATCAACAGGCTTATGAATTATTAAATAGTACGCGTCATGACTAATAGGTAAAAAGTATGAGAGTAAAACAAAATGTCCATTGAAAAAATTGGTAGCGAAAAGTGAATGTTCCTAATGGAGAACTTTACTTTGAAGAACAGGGGAAAGGTAAACCACTCATCCTAGTTCACGCTGGTTTTTCTGATCATAATGTGTTTTATTTTAAAAGGTAGTTGTTGACTACGCCATGCGTAATCTCGATAGTGGTGCATGTTTTTCCGCGTCAGAAACGATAATTTTTAGGAGTTAATATGAATAAGTTTTTTAAACTCAAGTTAAGCATCTTGCTATTAATTAGTATAATTATTTCAGGCTTAATAGGTTCAGCATTGACAACATTCTTTTTTAGAAATCAGCTTATGACTACACAAAAAAACAAAGAAGCTGTTGTGAAATTGATAGATGAAGTATGGAGCAAAGGTAATCTTCAAATTGTCGATCAACTTATAGCTCCGCAATATACAATCAGGCATGATCCTGGTGATCAATGGGAAGGAAAAACGCTTGATTTAGCTACTTATAAAGAAAGAGTTAGAATGTCACGTCATGTTTTTCCCGATCAAAAATTTTATATTGAAGATATAGTGGCTAATGACGATAAAGTCGCTATCAGTTGGCACTTTACAGGAACTCCAAAAGGAAATATTCCTGGATTGCCTGCTACAAATAAAACAGTTAGTGTATCTGGCCTTACTATCTATTATTTTTCAGGTGATAAAATTATAGGGCACTGGCAAATAGTTGATAGATTAGGTTTCTTAGGACAACTTGATATGCAGAAGGGCAGACCTAAGGTGATAAAGTAAGGTTAATCGATGTTAAATTGGCAGGGCATCATGAATACAATGTGCCGAATTCAGTAGCTTGGCCTGATATAAAGTCAGCCGTCCTATCGCTGTTGGCGGTAAAATAATTGCAGAGTGAGCGAACAATGTATAACCATAATGATGGTAGACCTGCGCTGACGAAATCAATTAGTCTAAATGATTTTAAAAATTTTTATTGGCTCAAGTATGAATTAATCAATTTTTGTAGAGAGCATGATCTTTCTACGTTTGGGGGTAAAAATGAGATTGCAAAACGTTAGGAATATTTTTATTATGATTGGCTTTTTTCTTCTCTGAAAAAAATATGATTATTAATTTCCAAAGACCGGTTAACATTGCCATAAAGAGGAGTGCACCAAAGCTATCAAAAAGCCATGTTTTATTTGCTATCACCCAATCCATAATTACTCCATTAAAAACACCTATAATATTGATTATAGGCTATATACAAGTGAAATTTAATAGTATTATTGCTATGATTTTTGAAATATTACATATTCAGAAATGGTTATTGTTTTGGCGGGCTATTTGGTCTATAATTCTTATATCCAAACCCGCCACGCCTCTCAACGATGCGCACCAAGGCGGGTTATCTTTTTATGGAACAACAGAAACGAAAGTTTGAAAAAAAGTCCTTATCAATCAATGAACAACTCGATCTTCTGATAGATCGTGGCTTAATTATAATCGATCACAATATAGCATTCCATTGCTTATCCACAGTAGGCTATTATCGACTTTCTGCCTATTTCAAGCCATTCTTAATCTCCAACAACGGGGAAAAACATCAATTTAAGCCAAAAATTACTTTCGATCAAATATGGCAAATTTACGTATTTGATAGAGAGCTACGGTTACATGTTTCAGATGCTCTTGAACGTATTGAAATAGCTCTGAGGGCTGCATTATCTAATGTGTTATCGCAAAGATATGGAAATTTATGGTACCTCTCTAAAAAGCCATTTTGCCAAAAATGGCTTACTAAACCGCATAACAAGAATAAAAAGAAAAAATTCAGCCCCAGTCAATATTTTATAAAAGAAATTAACGAGATTTGTGATAATAAAAAAGAGGATTTTTTAAGTCATTATTACAAAAAATATGATGAACCGCCGCACCCACCTAGTTGGATGATTATGGAGTGTTTGTCCTTCGGAAAATGTACCAGTTTATTTAGAAATTTGGCTGAATTGAAAGACAAAAAAATGATAAGCGAGGTTTTTAGTTATCATGCACGAGTTGTAGAATCTGCCTTAGAGCCGCTTAGATACACGCGGAATTTATGTGCTCATCATTCGCGTTTATGGAACAGATGGTTTGTATACACTCCAAAAAATCTTAATGCCTTCGGAAATTTTAATTCAGAACCAAATTCTTTTCATATGCAGGCTTTTTTAATTAATAAGTTGAATGAAGTTATTTCACCTGATTCAAAATGGAAGGATCGGCTATTTCATTTATTTGAAAAATATTCTGATCATGTACCATTTGATTTGATGGGGTTTCAATCTGATTGGCGAAATGATTCTTTTTGGAAATAATGGATGAAAAAGAATAGTATTCCTAAACCTATTTTTGATTTCATGGATCATCAAATTTTAGTAACCGCATTCCTCCATGATCCATCTATTTCGTTTGCTAACAATGATATTGAAATAACTTATAAATTTTTAAAACAGTATGGAGACAATCAAGCAACATTGCTTAACTACAGAAAAGAAATTGAGCGATTGGTTCATTGGTCATGGCTTATTGCAAAAAAATCTATTTTGGATCTCAGACGTGAAGATATCGAAAATTTTATAAAGTTTTGTCAAAAACCTTTAGAGCGGTGGATCGGGACAAAAATAGTTTCAAGATACATTACCAAAGACAGCCAACGATTACCGAATCCAGAATGGCGACCTTTTATTGCAACTATTAGCAAAACAGAAATCAGTAAAGGCAATAAACCTCGTAAAGATGAATACATGCTTTCCCAGAAATCAGTTAAAACAATGTTTGTCATTCTAGGAAGCTTTTATACGTATTTAATAAACGAAAATATTTCTGAGATAAATCCAGTTCTACAAATTCGTCAAAAAAGTAAATTTCTTCGCAAACAACAAAATTCAAATAAAATTCCATGCCTATCAGAGATGCAATGGCAATGTCTCATTAAAACAACTCGAAAAATGGCTGAGATTAATCCTGATCGACACCAGCGTACACTATTTATTATTACTGCAATGTATTTGATGTATTTGCGAATCTCGGAATTTGTTGCCAGTGATCGTTGGACTCCAGTAATGGGACATTTTTATAAGGATGGAAATAGTAATTGGTGGTTTATAACAGTTGGCAAAGGAAATAAAGAACGTAATATCACGGTGAGTGACAGCATGCTGGAGGCACTCAAACAATGGAGAAAACAGCTAGGATTGTCTTTGTTACCCTCACCTAACGAGCAACACCCGCTTATTCCAAAATCTAAAGGCCAGGGTGCGGTAACAAGCATTCGAATGATTAGGCAACTTATCCAAGAATGCTTTGATGCAACAACAAATGAATTAGCTAAAAAAGGTGAACAAGAAGAATCAACAACTATGGCATCCGCTACGGTGCATTGGTTACGCCATACGGGTATATCGGATGACATTAACAAAAGAGGTAGACCCATCATACATGTTAGAGATGATGCAGGGCATGCTAGTATTGCTACTACTGACCAATACAATGATAGTGTACTGAGAGAACGACATTCTTCTGGAAAAAAGAAAAAAATCTAATATTGGACTATAAATTTTTTGGTGTACAATCCATAGGGTAGAAAATTGTTTATTAAGGGAACTTATGAAAAATCCTCCACGATATATGGTCTTTGTTGTAGTAACCTTCTCATTCTATATTTTATCCTTGTGGGTATCCCTTCTGCCGCACGAATATGCTCACTCCATTGTGGCTTGGATGTATGGCTACAAATCAAATCCGTTTGATATTCATTATGGCGAATTTACTTGGCAAAATATCATTTTTGTTCATGGCATTAATGAAAATGTAAATTACTCTTTAATGAATTTGCGCGGTGATCATTTTGCAATGGGCTTAGCGGCGTTTGCAGGGCCGGGAATAGCAACAGTTTTCATGTATGCCTTATCACTTTTATTATTGCGCGCGCAATCGGTAAAACGACATCCATATTTATTTTATTTTTTCTGTTGGGTGAGCGTAATGAATTTAGCAGAATTAATCAGTTATTTTGTAGTACGGGTTTTTGTCGAGCAAGATGACTCAGGCACATTTGAATATGCTTGGGGAATTTCGCCTTGGATTGTATTCTTCATTGGTATAATTATTCTTTATTTTGGTGTTAAATATTTGTATAACACTCTACTAAGAGAGTTATACTTACGATTAGAATTAAAATCGGTTTTAGCCAATGCGTTGATACTGATTTTGTTTACATTTACCTTATTTTGTCATGTGGCTGTGCGAATTTTATTATCACCCAGCGGGATATTTGCGAATGTGATCAGTGCTATATTTTGCATTATCGCTATTACATTAGTAATTGTCTATTGGCCAGCACGGTATGTAACCGTACCGAAGGCTAAATCTGGATGACCTGTGGAAACGCTTTAGGTAATGTATGTTCCAGCAAATACATCTTTCACAAACACTTATTGACATCCTCCCCGCCGTAAACGACGGGGATTCCTACGGTGTTCTGCTGAAAACCAGCTGACTCACTTCGGTGGGCTCCTGCTTCATTGAGTGGCCTAACTGCGCCGACTCTCCACAGGCTAACAAGCGATATCCTCGCTCTAAAACATTGATAGCGCCAACGACATCGGCGTTATTTTCATACCCACAATCCACACACAAAAATTGTGCTTGGGTTTTTCGATTGTCTTTTGATATACACCTACAGCGCGGACAAGATCGACTGGTATTGTGCGGCGATACAGCAAGAAGCATTCCACCGCTCCATTTCATCTTGTAGTCCAGTTGCCGCCGAAACTCACCCCAACCTTGATCGAGTATAGAACGGTTTAGCCCCGATTTTTGTTTCACCATTTTGCCATGCTGCTCGCCATTGCCTTTGGATGACTTGGACATGTTCCGTACCTGCAAATCTTCAAGACAAACGAGCGCGTGGTTTTTGCTAATCGTTGTCGTGGTCTTGTGCAAGAAGTCTTTTCTGGCATTGGCAATACTGCTGTGAATCTGTTGAACTTTGTATTTTGCTTTTTTCCAGTTGTTGCTGAATTTTTGTTTGTGACTCATGCGACGTTGGTAACGTGCCAAACGTTGCTGGTGTTTTTTGAAGCTATTCAGTGGCTCGATGAACGTTGTATCGCTCAGCGTAGCAAAACGAACTATACCCACGTCAATACCAATTGCACTGGTAGCTATGGGTAATGGTTGCTCTATTTCTCGTTGCGTCTGGATCGACACAAACCACTTCCTACTATTGCAAGATACAGTAACATTTCGCACCTCACCCACTATCTCACGGCTATTGCGATAACGAATCCAGCCCAGCTTAGGTAATGAAATACGGTTATTTGCTGTATCGAGCTTAATTTGCTTTGGGTCTGGATAACGAAAACTGTCACCATTTCCTTTTCGTTTAAACCGTGGGAAATCGGTGCGCTTGGCGAAGAAATTTTTGTACGCCTTTTCTAAATCTTTAAGCGCATGTTGCAACGGATGATAGGGCGCATTCTTAAGCCACAATGTATCTACTGCATTACGCCAGTGGGTGAGCTGTTTTGCCATTGACACATAATTAATATATTGATTGCCCGTCTCATAATTCATTTTTTGTATGGACAGTGCTTTGTTGTATACGAACCGACATGATCCAGCAAAACGACGCATATCGCGCTGCTGTTCACCGTCTGGCATAAGTTCATATTTGAAGGCTTGAAGTCGTTTCATGGTTCAATTATAATTTGGTCTATGATAAAAAACAATGATATTCGACATGGCAGGCATTGCGTATTTCAAATGCACGTCCATCTGGTCTTTGTAACGAAATGCCGTCGCGGAGTATTCACCAAAATTATACTCGACGACTTGCGGACTATTTTTTCTAGTGTATGCGTAGACTTTGAAGCTGAGCTAATAGAATTTGATGGCGAGGAGGACCATGTTCATTTGCTAGTGAACTATCCACCTAAAGTCGCGGTGTCAAAATTGGTGAACAGCCTCAAAGGAGTATCTAGCCATCTTATTCGGAAGAAAAACTATCCCAGCATTCGCAAAAAATTATGTGGCCGGGCACTGTGGTCGCCCAGCTACTTTGCAGGGAGTTGTGGTGGTGCTCCTATTGCTATTATTCGTCAGTACATTGAGCAACAGCAAACTCCACATTAAAACTAAGACAAGGACGGCTGCGCCGTCCGCGCTCTTGACCTCGCCCTAAAAGGCAAGGTTTGCCGCGCAACAGATCAATTTATCGAGATCATCAGCTGTTATTCTTTTAGCAATCATTCGATCAGTTTCAAATAATTCGATGGATTTAAAATTGGTAATTATTTTCATTATTCTTAATAATCCAGTGTGTGAATTAGATATCTTTATTTTCAGTTAACGCCAATCGTAAAATACGGTTAACAAAATCAAGCTTTTCATCAGTATATTTTTCACGATCATACAAATGTTCTAAAGCTAGTTTATTTTTTAATTCTTCGTATGATTTTATTGCTTCAGGATGCGACAACAGATAATCTCTAAAAATATTAGACCCGCGCTCATATGGCCTTTTCCAGAATATTCAATTACTGCATAAAATCCTAAATAAGCATTTTGAAAAAAGCCTCGTACGATTTCACTTAGATTGAACACCCTTGCGAACCCTCTTTACCAATTTGGATTATATATTTTTCAGTGCTCATTTTGGGAATACCTGAATTAAAATAATAAACTAAATTGCTTCATCTATTTTTTACTTTTGATCATGGGGATAAAAAGCAACCCTATTGGCCCAAGAAGCAGTCCTACAATAAACCAGACAAGTTGGTTTGATCCTCTTCTTTTTGCCACTTCGCGCATGATAATGCCGCATACAACTCCAATCACCGATATAATAATAAATATTGTTTGGTTTTCCATTTTACTCTCCGTTATCCAGTAAAAAATGAATTAATTTTTGCTGACAATCAATAGCTACGCCATGCTGTTAGATGGCTCGGCACACACTATTCGGCAAGTTTGATAAAAGTATTAGTGTGATCAGACGATTTAGGTAAAGAAATGATTTTTTTGTAGCCGTCAAAAAATCTCGGTATGGTACGCTGCAGAGCAGTTGATCAGGGCTTGGTCCCAGTAATATTTTATTTGCCAATAAAAGTTGAGTAATGAGCAGGGCAAGATCCGGCATTTCTTTGGTTGACCAAGGCTCAATATTGCCACCTTCAAATTCTGTGCGTAACCAATCGCCATATTGAAAATCAAATTTTGGCGGATAGTGCCATGGGTTTATTTCGGATTTTACTACAATCATCATTTCAATGGGCGGCTTTGAACTTTTCTGATATACACCAGAAATTTGTAATATGTTAGCAACCAATTTAGCTTTTTCTTCATATGTAGTAGATCGAGCTGAAACTACGAATATGTCAATATCACTATACTTTTGTAATCCTCCAACTATCGCTGATCCATACAGATATACTCCCTGAAGGTCTTGCCCCAATACATTTTTGAGCAAACTAAGGCACTGAGTAATTTGCTCTTCTATCTCATTGTCTAGGTAACCCTTCATAAGGGTAACTCCCTTTTTCTGTAAAAAGAATTGTTCTAAACCATTTAAAGTATTTTTAAAACCTATTCCATAATTTAATGTTCTACATTACCCAAGTTGCCAAGATCAATACCTTCTAGCAGAATGGATCCATGCATATACATAACAGCTTTTCCACTGATAAAAACCCGCCCCTCTTGTAATTCGCAAAATAAATCACCGCCACGATGCGAAAGCTGACGAGAATGTAATTGTGATTTATTAAGTTTTTCAGCCCAATATGGCACAAGAAGACAATGCGAAGACCCCGTTACCGCATCTTCTGAAAGTAATTTTCTTGGGTAAAATACGCGTGAAACAAAATCAGCTTGTTCTCCACGAGCAGTAATTATAATACCGCGATATGGTAACTGATTTAATATTTGCATATTTGGTTTGATTTGTTTGACTTGTTTTTCATTGTCAAACACAGCAAGGCATCGCTCTGTTTTATGCCGGTAGATCTCTTTCGGCATTTGGCCTAAACCCTGCTCTAGTAATGGCAGTAAAGTACATTTTTCTAGATCTTTCACAGGAAAATCTAGCGTGATTAATTCATCCTCTTGCTTAACTCGCAATAAACCTGCGGGGGAATTTAGATTAACTTGTTGTAACTCGGTTTCAAGATAATTAAAAATGACGTATCCTGATGCCAATGTACCATGGCCACAAAGATCAATTTCATATTCTGACGTAAACCAACGTATACTATATTCTTTATTATTACGCACTAAAAATGCTGTCGCAGGCAAATTATTTTCTGTAGCAATAGCTTGCAAATAATTATCGGGTAACCATTTTTCTAAAACACATACCGAAGCGGGATTACCACCAAAAAGTTTATTCGAAAATGCATCAATGTGATAAGTTTGAATTTTCATTTAATTTCTCTTTTTTATTGGGTATAGACTGTGGTTGTCGAATAAGTTTTAAAACCAATCTTTTTGTAAAGATTAAAAGAGTCTTCTGATGAATCCAAAAAGCAGTGTTTAAATCCTAATTGTTTCGCCTGCCTCATCATATGTAGTGTTAAGGCTGTTCCAATACCACGTTTTGTAAAATTTGTTTTAGTGGCAAGATTATGTATCATGACAGCATCTTTTGATAAAAATAATGTTCCTGCAGACGCGACATTATTTTGATAGTAAGCCACAAAATGGCGAAACTTGTTGGAATCTTTTTTTAAAATATCTGCATTAAGCTTGCGATAATGATCATCACCTTCTTTTATTTGAAATCCCTCATTTTGTGGCTGTATCCATTCTTTAAGATCATCGTTTTTATTTACTTCATGGATGGTTATAAATTCATTTTTAATATTTGAAAATTTATTTGACAAATCGAAATACATATTAAAAATAATTGAGGCTGTAAATGTTTTCGTGATGCTACCGATTTGGAATAACGTATCCGAAGCTATTCTTCCCTTGCCTGACAAAGAATAATAACCACTAATATAATTTCTTGAGTTATTCTCTTCAGGAAGTTTTATGCTTACTGATAAAGCTGGTAATTCATATTTAATACGATCTTTTTTAAGAGTATTTTGGATCTGCTTATTTAAAAAAACACCTTCATTTTTGCTATCGAGTGCAAAGACACTGCAAGTGAAAAAAAACACGCATAGTGCAATAAATAATTTATTAAACGTATTAATAGTTAGCACGGTTAAAATACCTCAACTGGCGACTTAGACAGATAAGGATATTCCTTCTTCCATACTGGAATCCAAGCATTCATACCGAAACTATTAGTGAATTTTTTCCCCGCAGCATAATCTTTCTGTTGCTGATCTAAAGCTAAATTCCAAACCTTTCGCGCATTGCCCGCAAACTGATGCAGAGCAGAAGTCTGCTCACCGCTTGGCTCAATTCTAAATCGATAAGCTTGAAGTTT
>Ga0206981_10178_pt1 | contig 19135 bp, 7 predicted proteins | sample Alteio_BWMinCont_17_FD_153312 | JGI IMG/M metagenome (GOLD analysis project Ga0206981, IMG submission 153312) | Enriched cells from forest soil in Barre Woods Harvard Forest LTER site, Petersham, Massachusetts, United States -... | ecosystem: Environmental > Terrestrial > Soil > Temperate forest >... | reverse complement strand
TGGCAGTGGAGTAGTTGAGGATGGCTTGGCCGACGACCTGCGTGCCGTTGGCTCCACGGATGGTGACGTCGTTGCCATACCAGTTCCCTGCTCCTGGGGTTCCTGGGGGGAGATCGCAGCTCCCGGCGGGGATGCAAATTCCGGCGGGATACCACTGTACGGATTGCTCGCGCTTGCGGGCTGCGCCGTAGCGGAGCTGGTTGTGGAAGTCGGCGGTCATCTGGTAATCGGCTGAGCCGCCGATGTAGAGGTTCTGATCGCTTTGCTTGCGGTCGTCAGCAATGCCGTAGAAGTTCCAGGCGTTGGGAACTCCGGTGGCGGCGACTGCCCAGCGGCCAGTGCCGAGGAAACGCAGGCTGCTGGTGGGCTGCCAGCCGAAATTTCCAACTGCGGTGCCGAGGTGGTAGCGGTCCATGGGGAGATCGTTTTCGGATTGCAGCCAGGAGTAGGCGCCGTAGTAGTCGAGCTTGTTGCGGCTGCCTTCGAGTTCAAGCTGGTTGCGAGCGGTGTGGAGGTTGCCGAGGTCGCCGTTGAAGGTGAGCTGAGGATGGCTGTCGAGGCCGCGCGGAGTGACGAAGTTGACTACGCCACTGGCTGCATCGGAGCCGTAGAGGCTGCTGTTTGGTCCTCGGAAGACTTCAGTGCTGTGAATGCCGGTAGCGGAGGTGTTGCCGTAGTCGAAGATGCCGCCCATCTCATCGACGTTGACGCCGTCGAAGAGGACTTTGGCAGCGTTGGAGTCGCCGCCGCGGATGAAGAGCGAGGTCTGCGCGCCGCGTTGGCCGAGTTGGGTTACGACAGTTCCTGGCTGGAGGCGCAGGATGTCGATTACGTCTTCGCGGCGGGCGAGGTCGAGTGGGGAGAAGACTTCAGTTTGCGAGCTGGTCTGCTGCTGGGCGATGGGCGTGCCGGTGGCGGTGACGACAATGGATTGATGGACCCATTCCGGCTCCATCACCAGGGAGCGCTCGACGTTATCGTTGGCTCCCGCGTAGAAGAACGGCGGGTCCAGTTGATGAAAGCTTGCCGCAGTGATGACCAGCGTGAAACGGCCGGCGCGGCCGGTGACGAACTGGAAGGTGCCGTCGGCTGTGGAGACAGTGGTGGACACGTATTTTCCGCCGTTGAAGAGGACGACGGTGGCGCCTTTGACGGTGGCGCCGGTGGTGTCGGTGACGGTGCCGCGAATGACGCCAGCCTGGGAAACAGTTGCGAAGAGGAATATGAGTGCTGCGCAAAGAGCGCGTGTGTGATTTCGTAAAGACGGGCCGCTATGGCCATCGAGCAAAAGCATCGGTATCCTCCGTCCCCCGCGGGACGAGAAGCGGGTGATTGACACCAAAGGACCGGTCTCCTGACTTGCGCCTTTCCGAACCGCCTTCCCGGGTATCTCCGTGGGGGAGTGATCCCAGTGGCATCTGGCCGGATTCCTGCGGACTCGCCTTGTTGAAACGACGAGAAACGCCCGAGGTGCGCTCACAGTTGCGGGGCAGCGACGGACTTGCACCGTCTTCCCGAACATCCTGGTGAGTCTCCGTGATTTATAAGCGCGGACTGAGAAAAATCCCGCACAGGAAGAGCAGAAAACTCTGGTGAGCCTGAGAAATTTTGAAGTTCCGGCCTTCGGTTTAGGAAAGCGTCCACAGGTCTATTCCAGAGTTTAGCATTTGCTTGCGTGGCGCAGCAATGTGTTTTATGTCAATGACTTAGGCGGCCTCCTGATGGACGTCAGTTCATCTATTTACCGGCGTAGGAGACATGCCATACGGAGCGCGTGCCGTCGTCTGTGACGAACATGCTGCCGTCTTTGGCGATCGTGACACCGACCGGGCGGCCCCATACTTGCCCCTCTTTGGTGACGAAGCCGGTGAGAAAGTCTTCGTAGCTGCCATCGGCATGGCCGCTGTGCATGGGGATGTGGATGACTTCGTAGCCGGCGCGGTTCTTGCGGTTCCAGGAGCCATGCTCGGCGGCAAAGGCGTCACCGTCATATTGGCTGGGAAACTCGCCGGCAGATGGATAGAAGGTCATCTGAAGCGAAGCCATGTGGGGCTGAACGAGGACATCGGGAGTGATCACCTTCGAGGAAAGATCGACGCGCTTGCAGGTCTTGGCCTCGTCTGCGGTGAGCACTGCTGCCTGGGGGTTGGGTCCGGTACCGTTGGCGCACGGCTGGGGCAGACGTGGATCCTGGTGGCCGCCCATGTAGTACCAGGGCCATCCGTAGAAGCCGCCTTCCTTGATGGAAGTGACATAGTCGGGGACAAGATGATTGCCCAGGTTGTCACGCTCGTTGGTGGAGCACCAGAGCTCACCGGTGATTGGATTGATTGCCTCGCCGACGCAGTTGCGAATGCCGTTGGCGTAGACTTCGACGAACTTGCCATCGGGCGTAAATTCGAGGACGTCGGCGCGGTGGAACTCTTTCGGGTGGGTGTCGGGGTCGTCCACGTTGGAGCCGGAGCCAACGGAGACGAGCATGTGCTGGCCGTCTTTGGTGAAGACGACGTCGCGGGTCCAGTGACCTCCGCCGGTGAGCTGGGCATAGCCGGGAATGTCGGGAACGATAGTCTCAGGGGCCGCAGTGGCGTGCAGGTCGCCGGAGTGGTACGGAATGCGTTGTATGGTCGTGGCGTTACCGACATAAATGTACTTGGGGTCGTCCGCCGGATAAAAGGCGATACCGAAGGGATGGTCCAGGCCGGTTGCAAATTTTTCGATATGCGCGGCTTTGCCTTTGGCGCCCACGCCGCGAAGGATGAAGATGGTTCCTGCGCCGGAGTCGGCGAGGAAGAGATCACCATTAGGCGCGGTGCGAATGAGGCGGGGCATGGTGAAGGTGCCGGAGCTCTGCGCCATTTTTTCCTTGTTATCGGCACGCTGCATCGGAGCTGAGTCGCCGCCGGCGTACAGGGTGACTTTGAAGCCGGCGGGGGCAACAGGCCACGCATGGGCCGGGCGAGGAATGACGTGCGGTGTGTTGTTGACGGCCTCCTCGGGCTTGGTCTCGGGGAGATCGGCAAGAGTGATCTTGCGGCGGACGCCGGGCTTTTGCTGGTTCCAATCGGCGAATGCAGCCTGGCCAGTTATGGTCTGCTGCGCCGGTAGCGCCGCGGAAAGTAGCAGGGCGGCTGCGATCAAGATCACGAAAGATTTAGAACGCATACTTCTTAATCACCTCATGTTTGAAAGTATTGGCTGTTGAGGGCGTGGCTGCGCTCGTAGGGTCCGGACCACATATTGGCCAGATATCCCATCTTGCTTTGGCCGAAATCAAGAGTTCATTTGGAGGCGGCTAAAGTCTTGCGCAGAACCACGCCGAAGGTCTCCTAGCAAAACCATACCGCGGCCCATAGTTGCTTGCCAGATCAAAATGTGTCACGCCTCGATCAAAAGCTCGCTGAACTACTGTCCGGCCCGCCTCAAAAACATTGACGCCTCCGAAGTCTTAGTCGAGCTCGACTTGAGATGAAGACGCGGTGGGTTGCGCCGCTCTCCGGAGATGGCCGGAGCTGTTGGAATCGTTAAGATCGCTCAGCGAATCAACGCCAATGCTGTTCTAACGAATAAAGGAATCTTGTTCTTTATCGAAAGCTACGCAGTGCAATGAAATTTTCCGTTTACTGTCAGGGCGAGAGTTCATTCAATAAAGCGCCCTATCGACAATGCGAAAGGGCGCCTTATTGGCCAGCGTTCAAACGAATCTGTAAACCAAAGGCAACCGTATATTTGCTCGGCCCGTGTTCGCTTCTACTGAACCTTCCTTCTACTGAACAGTCACTGAGAGGCTGACGCTCTGGTTGAGATCGGAAGCTCCATCACTGGAGGTTCCGGCACCGGTGATCTGAATGGAGGTGGTTCCCGGTGCTGCCTGACTTCCTTTGGCGCTGCCGCCGCAGGCTGTGATCGCGCCGAGGAGGCAGACGAGCACTGCGAGCGCCAGTCCATTCCGCGCGCGAGCACTCTTCAGGAAACGACGGCGTCCGACAAGCAGGACCAATCCACCTAGCGCGGCGGGTATGAAGAAGAAGCCGGCGGCGAACGGAGCACCTCTTCTAAATATGTCGAGCGGCGCGACGGAGGCAGTACTGCCGTTGGCGGTGATGGTCAAGGTACCTTGGATCGGAGGCGTCTGCTGTCCGTTCGGGGGCGGCAGGGGAATTGTAATGGTCGAGGGACTGAAGCTGCAGGTAATGCCTGCAGGCAGTCCGCTGCAACCCATGGTTACGCTGCCCGCGTAGTTGTTCACCTGGGTCACGGTCACTGTAAGCTGCCGCGTCGAGCCGCGCGGAATGGTCAGCGATGTGGGTGTGGTGGTGATGATGTAGCTGGAAGGCGAGGTCACAGTGAGCGTGCCGTTGTTGAAGACGAAGTAATAGTGCTCTGCAGTTAGAGTTCCCAGTGTGGCGACGATGGGATAGGTGCCTGGCGGCGAGGATTGGGTGGCCGTCGTTGCAAGATCGGGGACGCCGGTCACGTAGGGAGGAGCAATCGGATCAGTGACGCCCGTGTTTTGCAAAGCATATAGGAACGTTGGGTTGGGCGCGCCTATGGGACGGCTCACACTCTGGACATATACATTCAGCGGCGCCCGAACGGCGTTGAAGGATACGGTGACCGGAGTTGCCGGCGCATAGTTCTGGCTGCCAGCTTGAGTTGCCGTCACGGTCACGGGACCGATGCCGGTGGGGGAGACAACGATCACGGATGGACCCTGGAGACTGGAGACTGGGCCGGTCGTTGTGTATTGAATCGGCAGGCCCGCACTGGAGACGGCGCTGACCGTCTCACTGTTCTGGTATGCAACATCCTGCACATCCCCGAAGGTGATGGTTTGTGCCGCCTGGGTGATGGTGAGCGTGCCCGTTCCGAAGGTAAAGGTGTAGTTTTTGGAGAACAGGTTCCCTTGGGTCAGAGTAATCGGATACGTGCCTACATTCGAGGTGGAGGTAGCGGTGGTTGTAAAGATCGGCGCGCCGGAAAGAACTGCGATTGTGTCTCCACCCACCAAGCCGGTAGCTGCGTAGCTGAATGCCGGATTGGCCGCGCCGTAGGGACGAGAGGCATTGACGGGAGTAATTGTCAGCGGGGCCGGGGCTACGGTGAAGCTCTGCGTCACCGGATTGGCCGCACCGTACTTGAAATTGCCCGGTTGGGTTGCGGTGACTACGACTGCTCCTGCGCCTGTGACTACGAGCGTGCTTCCCTGAATCTGGGCAGGCCCGCTGGCCGTTAAGGTGACTGGCAGGTTGGAAGAAGCCGTTGCATTCAGCGTGAGCGCATTGGCGCCATAAGTGACATTGGGAATCGGAGCGAAGGTGATGGTTTGCGCCAGGCCTTCGGTTACGTTCAGGATGCCATTGACCAATGTGAAGGTGTAATTGGCTGCCGAGAGCGTCCCCTTTGCAACCGTGATCGGATAGGAGCCGTCCGGAGAAGACGTGGTCGCGGTGGTGGTGAGCACCGGCGTGCCGCTCACGACGGAGATTGTGTCGTTGTTCACAAAGCCGGTAATGGTATAGGTCAGCGTAGGATTGGCGACGTTGGGCGCGCGCGAAAGGGTAGACGCGGTCACGGTGAGGACAGCGGCCGCGATGTTGACCGTCTGCCTGACGGGCGTTGCCGCGGAATGGGTGCTATCGCCGGGTTGATCGGCCTCGACGGTGATGGCACCGGCTCCTGTAACGACCAGAGTCGATCCGGAGATACTACCTGGACCGGAGACAATTTTGTAAGAGGCTACTGGCAGTCCTGTCTCATTGACGGTAGCGTCGAGGGTAATCGGGCTCGTACCGTATGTGGCCGGGGAGATCGGTGGGAAGGTGATGGTGTATCCCGGAATGGAGCTAACCTGGCGAATCAAACTGTTGCCCTGGTCTGCGAGGTACAGAATCCCGGCGCTGTCCAGGGACAAGCCGAACGGAGAGAACAGCACTGCCGCCGTCGCCGGACCATTGTCGCCGCCGTAGCCGCCGGTCGTGGAGATTTGTCCGGCTATGGTTTGAATCTTTCCATCACTAGCGGTGACTAAGCGGATCGCATTGTCGGCCGTATCGGAAATAACTACATTGCCCGAGGCATCGGCTAAGACGTCGGAAACACTATTCAGCTGTGCGCCGGTGGCCGCGCCAGTATCGCCGCAGTATGGTGGGGTAGGCCCAGACGGACTGCATGCCGTGCGCAGCGTGCCGGCGACGGTGTGAATGGTAGGCGACTGAGCGGAGAGATTTATCTCACGAATGACGTTAATATCCGACTCGGCGAGGAAGAGGTTGCCGTTCGGATCGAAAGACATGCCAAAGACGAATCCCAGCGTCGCGCTCAGCGGAGGACCGCCTTCGCCGCAGTTATCCGTCGATGCCGAGCAGTCGGGCGGAAAAGAGCCGCTGCCATTGGCTGCGGTAGCCGCGGCTACATTACCGGCGATAGTCGTGATGTTGCCGGAGGTGTCGATGCGGCGGATCAGATAATTCGCGCCATCCGCGATATAGAGGTTGCCGGCGCTGTCGAATCTCACGGCATTGGGGTAGTTCAGCAGAGCCGACGTTGCCGGGCCGCCATCGCCGCTATAACCGTTCTGAGCATGCATCGGATCCCCGGCAATGGTGCTGATCGTCCCGTCGGTGGCGCTCACCTTGCGGATGCTCTGCTCTATCTCATCCGCGATATACAGGTTTCCGTCGGCATCTACGGTAATCCCCACCGGCAGGTTCAGAGTGTTTGTCGATCCTGCGGGAGCCAGGGCCGGTCCGCCATCTCCGCAAGGACTAGGCCCCGTGCAGGTAGGCTCAGAGAATGTGGGAGACAAGGATCCTGCAATCCTGTATTGATATCCCTTTTGCGGGGAGGGAAACCTCAGCGCCAGGATAGGAGGCACCTTGTTGCCTCCATAGACCACCGACACGCCGGCGTCTCCACCTGATGCGTAGGAGAAATAAAGATTCCCGTCAGCATCCAGCACCATGAAGTACGGCTGTACGATTTGGCTGGTGTTCGCCGGAACGTTATCGAAGGCTTGCGAGGCATTCGGGTCCTTAGACCCGGCAAAGATGTTGATTGTGCCGCCGATGAGTTGCGCAGCATTCTGCGCCTGGGTTGCCGCAGGCGACAGCGCACCCAGGATGGCCAGCAGGATCTTGGCCACAGATTGCAGGCGAACAGGGCGGGGACGGGCCTGGCGTGTATGTATTGTCGGCGCATTCATAAGTCGTATCTCCATCTGGCCTCTACTGCTGTATCAGGTAGAACTGAATGTCGGGAGCGGAGTTAGCAAGGGATGTAAAGTCGATACCACTGGCAACGATGAAGGCCTTGCCGCCCACCTGCCCTACCATGGCAGCCAGGTGCAGGCGGCAGGTCGCGATGCCATTTGGGGTCAGTCCGAGATCGCTCTGGCTTACGTTATGCGAAGGGCATCCGCCTTTCGGATCCAGCACCGTCATGGTGGCGCTCGCGAACAGGCCGTTGATCGAGCTGCTCTGCGAGCCAAACACAAACAGGTCTGAGGAATCGGCAGTCTGGGTCACATCGTCGTTGGGGTAGGTTCCGCCGTTCAAAGCCACCGAGCCGTCGAGAGCCGGACCAAAGCTGACCGGCTGCGTGACTACCGTAGGCGAGTATTCGACCTGAAAACCGCGAAAGTTAGCCAACACCAGCGACTTGGTACCGATCGGGTTGAGCGGTTGCGCGAAGCCCAAGGCCGAGGTGGAGGATGTGTAGTCCGCAACGGCCATGCCAGCGGAATCGAAGCGGAAGGTGGTGGGAAAGTTATATGCGCCGCTCGTATCGATGCTGACCGAAGACGCCCCATGAGCAGTTGCGCAGGTACCCGTAAACGCGTTGGCTGAAGGCTGGCCCTGGTATTGGAGAGAGGTCGGACTTCCGTTGGCGTCGAAGTACTCCGCGTCTGCAAAGGACCAGGTCTTGCCGTCAGACGTGGTACTGGCTACAAGATCGCCGCGGCGATAGATGACGGGAGTGGTATCGGCAGTGGTATGTATCATGCACTGGAGTAAATAGCGCTGGTCGCTGATAAGGGCCAGGCAGCCTTCCTGTTCCACCATGATCACAGGGGCGGTGGTGTTGTCGCCGGGACGCAGGATGGCACCGGCCCCTGGAATCTCTAGGGCCAGACCAGCTGCGCCGAGATTGAGAAAGCCGCTTTGCGGGACGAAGGCTCCCGATGCCGCTGCGGGCGTAGAGCCGTCCGTGGGCAGCGATTGGTAGCCGTAGGCGTTCTGCTTATCGTCGATGGTCAGCGTCCAGTTGAGTGGACTCTGCGTCCCGATATAGGCGTTGCTGCTCGCCACCGGCGTGGGGGGCGGAAGACCCGTGGTGGGGCTTACCGTATAAGGACGAGAACTGCATCCGATGAGGAGTGCACTGACCATCTCTCCGCCGCACAGGAGGAGGATCTGCAGGATATGTGCCGCTTGTCGCCGCCGGTGCGCCATTACTGCTCCTATGACGAGAAACAAGGGAGAAGGAAGCAACGGAGAGGGAAAGCGGGGAGAGGGAAACAAGGGAGATATGAACGACGGCATGTTTCTTCGCTCCATGACTAGAAAGCCAGCTTCACGGCAAACTGGATGGTTCGGGGGCGGTGGGCATCGACCGGGTGGAGAAAGGAGCTGCCGGTAAGGCAGTCCGTGCCATCTCCGCCCGCGGCGCTGTAGGCGGCCACAGGGCCTCCATAGCAACTGACTGTGTTCTGCGCCTGGTTGCCTAGAGTGGGGTTGAAGATGCGGAACTGGGTGTGGTTGAAGACATTGAACGCCTCCGCCCTGAACTCCACATTCATTCCTTCGCGGATCGGGAAGTTCTTCAGCAGGGACGTATCGAAGTTCCACCGCTGTGGATTGTTGAGGGAGTTACGGCCCGCGTTGCCGAAGGTCAGGCCGCGCGGAGCTGCATAGCCGCCGGGGTTGCGTAGAAGCGGGCCGAAACTGGACTGGTTCGCGCCGCCGCGGGGACGGCCACCACGCGGATCTCCGATCAAATCGGGATAGGATCCGGAACCGATTCCATTGGCCACGCCAGCGTTGTCCAGTACCGATATTCCGGACGGGCTGCCGTTGTTGACCACCGTGAACGGAATGCCGGTCTCGAACAAGGTGATTCCGGATAGTTGCCATCCATTCAGAAGCTGTTTCACGGCAAAGCTCGTCGCGAATGCGGAAGGAGGCTTGTTAACGGCAGCTTTGTTATCCGGATCGGGGTCACGCGATACCGTGCTGGCGAAGTGCTGCCAGAAGGTCAACAGCGGCAGATTGTAGATGTAACTGATGTGCAGCAAGTGGCGTTGGTCGAAATTCGAGCTTGCGTAGTTCGACCGGACATCGGCAGAGTTGACGAATGTGGAGTCCGACCGGTCCGAGGCATCGTCGAGCGAATGGCTATAGGTATAAGCAACACCGAGGGTAAGCGGTCCCTGTATCTTGCGCATGCTGGTTTGGAAGGCGTGGTAATCGGAGAAGGCAATATTCTCGAGCGAGAAGATCTGGCCGAGCGACGGCGCATAGGTGCGTAGAGCATTCGGATTGCGGGCAGAACTATCGACGGTTCCATAGCACGCAGCCTCGAAATTCAGCGCAGCCGGGGTTCCGCTGATGACTGCGCCATTGTCCAGTACGTATCCAGGCCCAACACCGTTAAAAGCACCTCCGACAAACCGGTTGCCGCAATCGCCGCCATCCGGTGCGCCCGTCACCGGGTTGTATCCCCTGCGAATGAATGGCTCGTGAGGGCCGAATGGGTTGGCCGCCGCGTCAAGCGGAGACAACTGGTTGACCTGCCGCTCGGCAGTCAGATGGCTGCCGCGGCTCCCCACGTACGCAGCGGTAAACAGGGTCTTGCCCGGTAACTCACGTTCGACACTGGCGCTCCATTGCTCGACGTAGGGCCAGACAGCCCGCTTGGGGATCGATGTTACGTTCAGCGGATAAGCCACATTGCGCCCAACGGATCCCCACCCTAAGGGGCTGTAGGCAGTCATATCCAGGACGACCGGGGCCGAGGCTTCAAGCGAGCCGGTGTTTGCCTCGTCGCTGGTTCCGTGTTCGAAGAAGATACCGAAACCGGCGCGGATCGAAGTCCGCCCATCGCCCATGGGGTCCCAGGCAAACCCAACGCGTGGAGAAAAATTGAACAGATGCCCGGACATGCAACTGGCGGGTACGCCACTCTTGCCGCACTGCACCAGCCCATTCAACACACGCGGATCGAGGTTCGCCTGAGGATTGTCGGGATTCAGTGTGAGCGATGCGCCGCTTGCAACATCCACCAGTTCCCCGGTGGTGCCATTTACGCTCAGGGTGGCCGCGGTGTTCTTGTCGTATTTTGCCGGGTCCCAGTTGTAGACGTTCAGGTTTGTCGTGTGATAGGTGCCGAACAGGCTCAGCCGGAGACCGGCATTGATGGTCAGCCGCGGATTGACTTTGAAATCATCCTGGATGAAGGGCTCGACGATCTGGTACCGCTGCCGGTAACGGCCCTGGCCGCTGTCCTGCTGGAAGCTGGCTATCTTTCCGTTCAAACCAGCCGGCGTGGGAGGGTTTGTCTCTCGGACGAAGTCGACATAGAGAAAGTCCGCAAACGCATTTCCCGTCGACCCAGCGCTGTTAGCCTGGACATTGCTGAAGGTATAGATTCCCTGTGTATCGCCCGTGGCGGCGCCGATGGGGGTGTTGTACTGGTTGCGCTGGAAGACGATCCACTGCCCCCCAAACTGCAGACTGTGGCGGCCGAGCGTCTTGGTGAATGTGTCGTTGAAGCTGTAGTTGGGATTCGTGTGCTCCCAGGGGATGTAGGCCGGGTCCGCATTGAATCCCAGGCCGCCATACGCAGCATTGTTGCCGGCGATCGAAATGCCCGGCAGCTTCGTCGAGCCGGTATTGAAGATGGTGGTGATACCGCACTGTATGTCGCCGAACGCGTCCGGGCCGCATGGGGCAGTAAGAGCCGAGGGGTACTGGAGCGAGACGCCTGGCGCCGGGATGTCCGTCAACTTGATGTTGGAATTGGTGTAGCTGGCGACAAACTCGTTGAGCGAGGACGCCGAGAGGACAGCCGTCATCCGCGCCACCATACTACGGCCCGGCGCGTAGTAGCGGCTCTGAATGGTGGGGAAATTATTGGTCAAATATGAGTAGGGTGGGATCGGAGTGGTCTCGTCCCATTCGTCATGAATATAGCGAAAGCTCGCCTGCACCCTCGAATTAACGGCGTGGTCTATTCGGAACAATTCTTCGCGCCAGTAGGTCGGGAGCGAGACATCGGCGTTGTAGCACGAACCAATCGAGGAATTGCAGCCGCCCGTTGCGTTGGGAAATGGAATGACACCGGCGTTGAGCAAGGCCACCGCATTGCGATTCACGCCATAGGTTTGCTGACCTACTAGAGTGCCCCCGGCATAATTCAGCTGGTTATATGGGAAAGGCACTCCGCCTGCCTGAACAGGACAGTCCGGATAGGCAGCTGGATTGACCGAACCTGAAGGAAAAGGAGGGCAAACATCACTGAAATCCCCGTTGCGCTCGGCCGCGGAAGGCACACCTTGCCGATAGGGAGTCGGTGATTTTTCCAGGCGCGCTTCCTCTGAGAAGAAGAAGTGAGTCTTGCCTTTGCCATCGTAGAATCTGGGGATGAAGATGGGACCGCCAACGGTGCCGCCGAAGTCGTTGCGGCGATACAACGGCGCTCCCTTGGTCACGTCGAAGTAGCCCTTGTCATTGAGCGCCTCATTGCGGAAGAACTCATACAGATTGCCATGCAGGCTGTCGGTCCCCGATCGCGTGGTCACGATGGTGGTCGCGTTTCCCATGCTGGGATACTCGGCGCCGTAGTTGGAGGTCAGCACCTTGATCTCCTGGATGGCGTCAATGCTGGGATAAACGACGAGTGTGCTGTGGTCCTTGTTGATGCCCACATTCAATGTTTCGGAACCGTCTACCGAGAAGCTGTTGTATTCGGTCCGCCCTCCATTGACGCTGTAGGCCACGCTTCCCGCTTGCCCTACCTTGGCCTCATCCTGCTGGGTCTGGTTGCTCACGCCTGGAGTCAGAGCGATAAGCTGTGTGAAGTTGCGTCCATTGAGCTGAATCCCCGCAACCTCTTTGCCGGTGATCGTGCCGCTGACCTCGGCATTCTGCGTTTCGACTTGCGTTACATCGTTACCCGCATCGACTTTCACCATCGAAGTCGTCGCGCCGATTGTTAGCTGGACGTCGTAGACGAATATCTGGCCAACATCAAGCCTGATGTCATTGCTGAGCGCAGTATTGAATCCATCGGCACGAACTTCGACCTGATACTTGCCCGCTGTCAGGTACGGAATCGTGTATTCTCCCGATCCGTTGGATTTCGTGTCGTAGGTAGCTCCAGTGTCTTGATTCACGGCATGGATCTGGGCTTGCGAAACTGTGAGCGCCTGCGGGTCGGTGATATGGCCGGAAATCCGACTGGTCTGCGCCAACGCACTGGCGCACACGAACGACGTCAAAACAAGCGTCCAGTACCTATGCAATCCTTGGAGCATTTCGCCTCGTAGATTCAGTTAGGGGTGCGTATTTCTTGCAGAGGGAACATTGAGGGATGTAATACGAGAGACTTTCTCGTGCTCTTCGTTGGCCCCTTTACGCAACGATTCAACAGAGCGGGCCAAGTCTGTGAGAACAACCGGCGCAGTACGCGCATCGGGTGCATCGTGCCCGATGAGTTCTTTCAGCAGCGCCCGATTATTCTCAATTTCCGCATTCATATCGATTGATCCAGATCCCACCGCATCATCCGGCGGCATTTGAATTCCAGTCTGCTGGATTGCCGCTAACTCTTTACTAAGTGCTGCTTCTAATTCGCCACACCAAGAGATAAACAGACCGTTATAGAGCTCGAGCGCATGGGGAGAGAGTTTATCGGGGGGGAAACGCTCCTTGAGCTGAGACAGGGCTTTGTTTGCTCGAAGCAAGGAGGTCGAAGCGACAAATAACCGGTCCGCCACGTCGCTGGAAACCTCCCGGCTTTCGCCCTGCTTCAGCAGAAACGTTTCCAGCAGGCTCGGTTCCGCCACCACCGATTCAAGCTGGACACCTGAGGCCGGCATGGTTCTCTCTGGCAGGTGGGACGCGTCTTCCACGGTTGCCAGATTTGCCGAGACATGTGGGATGAGATCCAATCGGCGTTTGACATCGGACCTCTGCTTTTCGTCCTCTACCAGACCACTTACTTGAACCCCGATCTTGCTACGTGAGATTGTTAGACGATCGGTAGAGTCAACGTGAAAGTCGTGCAGCGCTGTCCGCACCTCAAGTTCAATCATGTCGAGCTCTACATCTGAAGGCAGAAGCCGCTGCGTTGGCTGCAACGATTGCGGCGCATCGGTAACTGTGCCGGATCTGCTGCTATCGCTCTCAAAGAGATCTTGGTTGATCATTGCCCAGGGAACGACAGCGTAGTTCAGTTCTGCGATCTCGACCGTCTCAAGATCGCGAAACTCAACGGTTTTGCCGATCGGATGGAAATCGGCCGCTCGTATCGAAATAGTCTCTTGCTTTACGTCGCTTCCCTCTATGTCCACACGCAGCGTCAGGACTTTTTCGTTGACATTGTGTACCGACTCGGTCTTGACATGGCTATGCGTTTGCCATACCTGGAAGGATGTTGCAGACAGCGGGGCATCCCAGTCTATGCCCGCTTCGGCAAGCCGTGTCTTCAAGCGCATTTTCTTTTCGTCCAGGGGTCGTTCTTTCAGATGGTGTTTGCTTTCGGGATCGCGATAAGTCGAACGCTCAAATGCGCCCTGGCTGCTTCGAATACTTACTCGTTGCAGAATGATGCCTGATTGTGCGCTCTGCACATCCTGTCTCTCTGAAGTGGTTGCGCGCTGCAAGAACTCCGCAGGTCGTATCAAGCTGAATCCCTGCAATTTGAGGATGAAGAAAATCACCATGAGCACCGCGCAGACAAACGCAGTAGAGGTCAAGGGCGTCAGTCTAAGCCCCCTCCATTGCTTCAGGAGGCTTTCACCAAACAGCATTGCTCCGGTACTCTCCGCTTTCACTAGTGCTGCTTCGGCTTCATCATCTTCATTTGAGGCACTGTCCACCGTTGCGAGAGAAGGCGAGGGAAGATCCCTATACGACGGGTCATGGTACCGCACCTCAACCACCAGCTTTTGCCCGGAGAACTGGAGGTCGACTTCAAGCCGACGTCCCATGCTGAATTCCGCCAGACGATGAACGACAGGATCGCTATGAGGAGGCGTCGATTCCACAACCCAAGACAGGAGCGAAATACCATACTCATTGAGAATTTCGACGAACTTAAGGTCGCGAGCCGAGGCCTCTACTTTAAGCCCGTTGAACGATGCGCCAATATCTCTAGAGGCAAGGATCTCGCCGTTGACAGCAACGATCAACGACGTGGGCCGGTGCTCGAAAATTTCCTTCAGCTTGCGTTCGGAACGCCGTACTACATTCTCAATGTTCTTGGCTGACGAAAGTGGCTGCTCCCGCTGGGGGCCACGCCGCCCCATTGCGAAGATTCCGCCCGCACCATCGCCACCGTCGGAATGTCGATTTTGCCGGAAAATTTGTTCGACTACTGCCAGGCAATTCCGGCAACTTACGATATGCGCAAGCAGGTCGCGTCGAATAGGGACATCTGCGCTCTTCCGGTAACGTGCAACGAGTTGCTGCGCGGACATACAAGCGCCATGGGAGGCATAGAAAAGCTGACTGCGCAGTTCGCCGAGAAGTTCGTCTGTAGGAACCGCGAACTTGGACGGAAAAACCTCAACCGGTCCCCCATGTTGAATTTCGCGCAGCTTCTCTGCATCGAGCAAGTGGAGCCTGACCTCGCTCCTGCCTTTGTGCAAACGTTCATCGACTGCTTCGCGTGAGACCAGTGCAATATGCGCAATTTCTTCAGGCAGATAGCCATGAAAGAATCGCAGCGCGACAATACTGGCTGACTTCGAGGTTTGTTTTCGCCAGGCGACATAGGCTGCAATACGCCGAAGGACGTTTTGTGTTTCGATACGATCCACATCTGGACCAGTTGGAAGCCCGAGGGCCAGCGCATCGAGTTTTGCCTCTGCAAGACTGGTAAACGAGTGGCGCGCGACCTCGCGAAGATGAGCCAGATGAACATATTCCAGATAGGTATAGAGCAGAGCCTCAGCGTCCCGGATATCTTCAACCTTCAGATTCGCCTGAGAAAAGCGGAGGTAGGTATCCTGAATCAGATCCTCGGCAGTGGCCCTGTCGTTCCGTGCGAACTGCATGGCCCACCGCGACAACCATTTATACCGGCTCATGAATAGGTCGGTTGCCGTGCCGGGTTCGGGAATCGAGTTACGAAATCGCATGTCTCTATTTAATAACGTTCCACCAATCCGCTAAATCTTAGCTTATGTCACGAAATTTTAATTTAGTAAGTGGTCTCAGCTGCACCGAGCGAGAATTACTCGAAAATTCATTCAACTTTAAAAATTATTGACCTCCATTCTGATCGAAATAGCGTGACGACAACCTTGCGATGGGCTATCAGTAAGATACTATTCCCTCTCACGGAAAGAGTTATCCAACTCTCACTGATGATTTAATGCGTGATTACCCTAGTTACATTTATTTAGGTTACCTATGCTCATTAGGTTCAGTTACTAGGCTTTGTTCATCTGATAAATCTTAGCTTAAGTTATGAGATTTTAATCTTAGTAAAAGTTTCGATCTTTTAACAATTCCGGGCAATAGTTGCGTAAACTTTCATCCAACTTTCCGAGAACATTAACAGCCATACCGGCTGAAATGGCGCGATGATTAGCTCGCGGTTAGCTCTCACGAAAGGGCAACCCTCTCTCTGTCACGGTGAGAATTATTTAACTCCGTGGATGAACTCAATTGTCTTTGTCTGGATTACATCCATCCAGATGTGCCAGGACCTTGGTCCACCGGCAATTGGCCGGACTTTTGGCGTAACAGCAACTCTCAGCTCCCTCTGGCGGCAGATGCAAAAGAGCTGCATGACCCTGTCGTAACGATTGGATACAGAAGTTACCTACGTCCCGAAGCCAAAACCCCAGAATCGAAAAGACACCATCAGCCTATCTGTCCCATACCCCGGTAGGCGAGTGGCATGGACATCCCACGGCTGCGTCCCCCTCACGAGCGCAGCCCTCATCCGAACAAAGGAGTCTTGTCGTATGAACGTACTTTCACTCAAATCGATCTTGATCGGCGCCGTTGCCGCTGCAGGCATCGCTGCGCCTGTCGTGGCGAGCGCGACCACCTACAACGTACAGGTTGAGGCAGCAGGGTCCTCGGCCCAGTTCTACGTCCTCGCGGAAGCCGCCTATCAGCAGGCAAAGGCGTTCAGCGGCGGCACGGCCAGCCACTATACGGCAAAGAATGCCGGCTTTGTGCATGACAACCGTAGCGCCGGCGTGGGCGACGAATTGGGCAATGTCTGGATTGTCTGGAGCCAGAACGGAACCACGGTCGACATTTGGGCCTATCTGTCTGTCGACTCCACTGTCGGCGTTCGCGCTTTCGAATCCGCTCCGCGCGCTTCGTTGACCTTCCCTTCTCCGCTTCCGGCGCCAGGTAATATCGTCACTACTTGGGATGACAACTCTGCCGATGTGGCCCTGAATGCGGGTGTCCAAACAGCGCTCTCCGGTACAAAGTACACCGCTGCATTTACAGACATCCGTCCTGAAGATGCTCTGTATGCAAGCAATCATCTGCTGACCGGCGTTACGACCTGCGCCGGCACCCCAATTAAGAGCACGGTGAGCGGTTCTACCGCGAAGGCCACCCCGGTAAAGTTCTCCCTCACTGGCAACGATCCTTGCTCAACGACCACAGCGACCGTTCCCTTCGTCACCATTCCGGTGGGCGCGGCCCCAATCGTTTTCCTGGTGAACAGTTCGAACACCAGCACCGGCCATCTGGGCAACAGTGCTGTCAAAAACATCACTTCGGCGAACGCGACCAAGCTGTTTGATGGCTCGGAATGCGATGCCAGCCTTTTTGGCGGCAGCGCCACCGTGCCGGTAACGGCATGGCTGCGCGAAGGCCTGTCGGGCACCATGAACACAACCAACTTCTCGGTCTTCGGCGGCGCGCAGGAAAACGGCGTCACCACCAATCCTCTGAACCAGACATGCACTACCGGCGGCGGTTCGCGTAAGCGCGGCATCGGCACCGGTGAGATCGTCGGCAGCGTCAGCGGTACAACTGCCGACCAGGCAGGCTACATTTTCTTCAGTTACGAAGCCGTCAATGGCAAATCGAACCTGAAGTATGTGACCCTGGACGGAATCGATCCTTTTACCGGAACCTATACGACCGGCACACTGCCGACCTGCCTCACCGGCAGCGCCATCAAGTGCACGATCACCCCCAATGCTTCCTTCTCAACCCTGCGTAAAGGCACGTACAAGGCATGGTCGATCTATCGCGCGATCAGCGACGATACCCATGCAGCGAACGTGAAGACTCTAGTTGCGAAGGCGCAAGCTGTTGCCGGCGTTGGAACAGGCGTACCTGACTTCGTTCCCTTCAGCCCGGTCTGCGGTTCCAGCGCGAGCAACGATGAGAAAGGTCTCGATGTCTATCGCGAGCACTTCTCCTACAGCGTGTCGCACATTCAATCTGTAGCCAACAACACCGTCACGAGCACAGTCACCAGCACCCCGAACGATGGCCCGGTCCAAGCGAACGTCACTTGCACCACCGGTGGAATTCGCTCGCTACCTTTCCGCACCCTGGGAGGCTACATTACGGCGAATAACACCGATACCGAGGTGATGGGAGACGTAGGTGGAGCCATCCAGGGTCCGTTCCCCGGCAACCCCACGCCTTTCCCTGGCCCAACCACGAGCGTACCCCGCTAAACATCAACGCACCACAACGATGGCAAGGGACAGAATCATCTGTCCCTTGCTCATTCCCGATAGTTCTTCTCTCGGTCTTTCTCATTCAACTTGTACGTCGGTTGTTACGGTGTTGTTCTCCCAAGAGGTTTGTAGTGTTTCGTTTCACGATCTTCACCCTGATCCTCGCATCAGCCACGTTGGTTGCCGGCCAGACCTCTGCCTCGGTGGCCGCGGATACACCGCCGATTCCATTTCTCACCGAAGACGCAGCCGGGCTCTTACCCGAACGGTACGACGTGCTGGCTGTCGACAAGGCTCAGTTCTTGAAGACTGAGGTGGAGATCGGAGAGACCGCAACCTACCCTGCCTATACAGAAGAGCTGCTGAGAGTGAAGTGGCGGCAGCACGACCCGATCGATGTATCCATCGTGAAGCCGCCTGGAATTGCGAAGCCGCCAGTCGTGATCTTTCTCTACGGCTATGGCACAGATCCCGAAAAATTTCTCAACCGGCAATTCTGCGCCACCCTTGCCAGCAAGGGTTTTGCCGCAGTCGGATTTCAAACGGCCTTGACAGGCCCGCGCTATCACGACCGGCCGCTCAAGAAATGGTTCGTCAGTGAATTGCCGGAGTCGATCGGCGCTTCGGTGCACGATGTGCAGTTGATGATCGACTACCTGGAGACGCGGGACGATCTCGACACGCGCCGGATCGGCATTTTTGGACAGGGTTCGGGCGGCGCCATCAGCATTCTCGCTGCAGCCACGGACCGCAGGATTAAGGCGATCGACGTAATGAATCCCTGGGGTGACTGGCCGGACTGGCTCGCGCATTCGCAGGTTGTGCCTGATGAGGAGCGCGCAGACTACACTTCTCCCGCATTTCTCCAGAAGGTAAATTCACTCGATCCCATTCTCTACATGGATCGCTTGGCGGGCCGCTCATTTCGCCTGCAGGAAACACTTTTCGATCCTGCGGTTCCGGAGGAAGTCCGCAAGAAGATGCAGGAATCGTTGCCTAAGGATGGACAAGTGGCGCGTTACGCCGACCAAGCCACTTATACAGTCAATGTTTCGCGCAATGGCCGCATGCTCGATTGGATGCAAGATCAGTTAGGGATACCGCGCGCCGGTCGATCTGATCTTTCGCTCAGTACGAAATAGAATTTCGGAACTCTTGTGCAACCTGCTTTTTCGCTGAAGGAGCAGAAACCAGCTCACACAGGTCCGCTGTACGAGCACACAAGTCCTAGGAGCGCGA
>Ga0206981_10177_pt1 | contig 19205 bp, 24 predicted proteins | sample Alteio_BWMinCont_17_FD_153312 | JGI IMG/M metagenome (GOLD analysis project Ga0206981, IMG submission 153312) | Enriched cells from forest soil in Barre Woods Harvard Forest LTER site, Petersham, Massachusetts, United States -... | ecosystem: Environmental > Terrestrial > Soil > Temperate forest >... | reverse complement strand
CATTCGGATACCAATCTCTTGCGTCCGCCGCATCACCGAGTAGACACAACTCCGTAAATGCCGATCGAAGACAGTAGTAATGCAAGCGCAGCAAACGCACCGAGGAGGAAAATCGGGAGATTTCGTGACGACATGGATTCCGAGACCACATCGTCGATCGTCTTGATGGCATAGACGGGTTGATCGGGTGAAGAAGCGTTAACAACGTCGCGAACCGAGGGCATTACGGCTGCAGGAGGAAGCGTTGTACGCACCAGTAAAGTGAGATTACGGAAGAAATAGGTCACCATCGAATCCGGCAGTTGATAAACGGGAATGTAAATCTGGCGCGGGTTGTAAGTCCCAGGATCGTCCAGCCCCCAGTGTCGCACGTGCCCGACGACGCCGACGATGCGGGCAGCGCCCCAATGGCCGACGGTAAGCGTCTGACCCACCGGATTCTCACCGCGGAAGAATGTCTGCGCAAGCACGTTGTCGATCACTACTACTTTGCTGGAAGAGACCTGATCGGAGGACGTGAAGAACCTGCCCTGCAGTAGCGGAATTCCCATGGTTTTCAAGTAATCGGGTCCGGTCCAGAAGTAGAGTGCGTGAGGAGCTTCCTGGAGAGAGGCCGGTTGTGCCGTGCCGATCCAAAAGGGGCCACCGTTGTCGGCACCGGATAGCGGAACGATATTCGTGAGATCGGCTGCCTCGACTCCGGGGACCTCGCGAATTCGCGCCAGCAGGTGTTGGTAGGCTGCCCGAGTTCCGGCTGGAGTTCGCGTCAACGATGGCGATAATCCAACCTGGAAGGAGATTACGTGCCGCGTATCGAATCCAGGGTTTACATGCCAGAGGTTGCGAACCCTGCGCAACAGCAGTCCTGCGCCTGTCATCAGCACAAGGGTCAGCGCGAACTGCAGCATCACCAGCCGGCTGAGGCTATCATTGCGTGCGCTTGTCGCCCCTCTTGAAGCCTTCTGCAAGGCGTCTTGCACATGGGGGCTTGCCGATTGGAGCGCTGGAACCAGACCGAACAGGATCCCCACAGAGATCGAAATCAGAATCGTGAACACAAGAACTGACAAATGGAGGCCGATGTTGCCGGAACGTGGCAAATTGTACGGGAGAAGCCACAGGCAGCGCACGCAGCCCGAACCAGGCAATGGCGATACCCAATGCACCGCCCGCCAGCGACAACAGAATACTTTCGGTCAGTAGTTGCCGCACCATGCGGCCTCGGCTCGCACCAAGCGCCGCGCGTATGCCGAATTCACGCGCACGCGCGGTCGAGCGCGCCAGCAGCAGGCCGGCAACATTGGCACACGCGATGAACAGGACAAGGCTGACCGCTCCAAATAGCAGCAAGACCGTTTCCTTCACGTCGCCGATGATCTGCTGCTTCAGCAAAGCCAACGCTATCCCGACGCCGCGGTTTGCATCAGGATATCGACGATCAAGGTCTCGCTGAATCGTGTTCATTTCGGCCTCGGCCTGCCCCATCGTCACTCCTGGTTTCAGGCGTGCTAGTACCGCGATGGCGTCCACAGAACGCTCGGCATAGATGGCGGGCATGTTAGGACGCAGGGGGGTAATGACATCCGTGTCGACGAGAAAATGGAAGCCTGCGGGTAGGACTCCCACGACCGAAAAGCTCTTGCCATCCAAAACAACCGATCTTCCGATCACGCGCAAGTCTGCGCCAAAACGTTCTCTCCAGAGTCGGTCACTTATGAGACCGGCCAGCGGCCCGTTCACCAAACCATCCGATGCTGCGATATCCCGCCCGATCGCTGGCTTCACGCCCAGGGTCGCTAGAAAGGCGGATGAAACCCGAAGGCCTGTGAGGTGTTCCGCCCTTCCAGGCGAAGTGAGATCGAAGTTGTGAAAGACGACTGCAGACATGGAATCGAACGACCGCGCCGTGCGTTCCCAATCCTCGAAATTCGGATAAGAGGCGTCGAGTTGTGGAACTCCCGGCCGATTCTGCCAAAGGAATACGAGACGATCGGCCCGCGGGAAAGGCAACGGAGCCAGAATCACGCCTTGCACGACGCTGAACATCGCGGAGTTCGCACCGATGCCCAATGCGATCGTGAGTACTGCGACGCACGCGAATCCAGGGTTTCGCGTCAACGTGCGGAGGCCGAATCGCAGGTCACGGGATAGAGTGTCGACGGTTGCGGAGCCTAACATCTGCAATACCTCCCATTCAACGCACTTCTTCAGAATGAGACGATTTGTTCGCACTCTAGGTACACAGGTGCGCGCGGGAATCTCTCTGAAGCGCTCGGAAGGGTAGCCAGAACTCGCAAGTTGTGTTGATTGGCGAGTTCAGGACCAATGCACGTTTTACAGGCGTGAAGCGGCTCAGTGTGATACTCGGCGATGTTGCAGCCAATTGAAAATCGCGGAGTGATCGGTCATTGTCTGATTTCTCGACAATCTGCCTTTGTGCAACCGAAAAGCATGCTTCAGGCGAAGGGGAACTGGCGCAATGGAATTTCCGTAGTAGCGTGCAGGTTAATTTCTTAGGCAATTCCCGCCTGCTGGTTCAGCATCTCGTCCGGACGTGGGTGCGAGTGGAGCGAGGCCACCACATGGGCTTAATACACACGTCATTTCAGGATATTCGTCATGCTTTGCGTCAGTTGCGCAAGGCCCCCCGGCTTTGCTTTCACAGCCATTCTGACGCTTGCCTTGGGAATCGGCGCAACTACGGCCATCTTCACGCTTGTCTATGACGTGCTGCTCAGACCGCTGCCCTATTCCCAGCCTGAACAGCTGGTCGTAATGGAAGAGCAGGTTGCCGAGTTCCGTGACATTTACCCCAAGCTGCCAATGAATGCGAATCACTTCTTCACTTGGCAGGAAAACAGTCAAATCATGCAGTCCCTGGCGCTGATGGAAGAAGCATCCATGCCTCTAGGGACAGGTGGGCACCCGCTGCAGGTCGATACGCTGAGCGCGACGCCCGGCATTTTTTCCGTGCTCGACATCGGACCGCAGCTCGGTCGCGTCTTCACTGAGCAGGAAACCCAGACAGGACATGAACACGTTGTTCTGCTCACAAACCAGCTCTGGCGTCAGCAGTTCCAGGGCGATCCCGGCGTTCTTGGCAGAGTCATTACGCTGAATGGATTCCCTTACACCGTGATTGGCGTGATGCCCCAGTCATTTCACCTGCCTGTCGTGCAAACAACGGCCGGTCCGGAGATAGATCGCGGCAAACCAGTGGAAGCCATTGTTCCACTAGCTCCTTCCAAAGACCGCCTCGAGGAAGCAATGGGCGACTTCGATTATTTCGGGCTCGCCCGGTTGAAGCCCGGAGTCTCTGTAGCGCAGGCAAGTGCGGAGATCAACGCATTGCAGCATACGATCTCGGCCGGTCTTTCAGCGGAAGAAAAGGGCACTCTTTCCGCCGAGCTGACTCCGTTCCGGCAGGTGCTGGTCGGTAATAACCGAATGCCTCTCATGGTTCTGCTCGCTGCCGTGGCGGGGTTGCTACTAGTGGGTTGCATCAATATTACGAATCTGCTTCTGGCGCGTGCCGTGGGCCGTAGGCAGCAGATGGCGATAGCCGCGGCCCTTGGAGCGCCGCGCCACGAAATGCTGCGCATGGCGATGCGTGAGACAGCGGTGCTTGCGGTAGCGGGTGGATTGCTTGGAATTCTGCTCGCCGCCTTCCTTGTGCCGGTGATGCGGCACTACCTCCCCTGTCAACTCGACTTCCGCGGAGCGCTGCATCTGGATTGGGCAGGTGCTGTGTGTGCATTCCTGCTCGTGGTTGCGGCAGCATTGCTGGCCGGCGCAGTGCCGGCATGGATCAGCTCCGCTACCCAGCCGCATGAAGTGCTGCACAGTGAGTCGAGGCTTGCGAGTGAATCGCGCAGCAGCAATCGATTCCGCAGGTTGCTGGTCGCAGTGGAAGTAGCCGTCAGCGTTGTCCTGGTGCTGATGACCGGACTACTGACAACGAGCCTCCTTCGGCTGATACGCATCGACCGGGGTTTTGAAGCAGACCATACGCTTACTGCGATGATCAATCTGCCCACAAAGGCCTATCCCAGCGACAAGGCGTGCGCATCGTTTTATCGTGAGTTCCTCAGTCGCCTGAATCAGCTGCCGGGAATCGAGCACGCAGGTGTGGTGAGCCAGTTACCGCTGTCCGGGGACACATGGATCGACACGATCCGCATTTCTGGCGATGCACGGCCTGTGATGCAGATTCCGACCGAACACTTTCGCTGGATGAGCCCCGGCTATCTTGAAGCCATTCATTTGCCATTAATCACCGGACGCTTCCTGTCTGCGAGTGACGAAGGCAAACACTATGCCCTTGTTTCAGAAATGACCGCTCGCACAGTCTGGCCGGGTATAGATCCCATCGGCCAAAAATTTCATCGGGCCGGGCTCACGGATCAGGATCCCTTTACAGTCATTGGCGTGGTCCGGGATGGGCGGACCATTTCTCTGGCGAAATCCGATCCGATGATGGTGTACATGCCTTACTGGTATCGCAGTGAACTCACAGGCGGGCTCGTCGTCCGCACGCGGGAGGACCCGGCAAGGATGGCGGATGCGATTCGCAAGACGGTCTGGAGCGTAAATCCCGACGTGTCTGTGCCGACAGTGCGCTCGCTCGGCGGTATTGTTGCAGACTCAGTGGCAAACCGCCGCTTCGAAAAGGATCTCCTATTGCTGTTCGCCATCAGTGCACTGCTTCTCGCCGGTTGGGTGTCTACGGTGTCGTCACTTACTCTGTCGTCGAGCGGCAGCGCGAAATTGGCGTCCGCCTGGCCCTCGGCGCGCAGAAGACGAATATCTACAGGCTGGTGCTTCGCGACGGTCTGACTCCAGTCCTCATCGGGACTGTCGTGGGAATCGGGGGGGCCTTTCTATCTGCGCGCGTGATAGGAAACCTCCTGTTCGACGTAAGCCCCTACAATCCCATCGTCGCCACCGCTACAATCTGCGTGCTGGTAGTTGGCGGAGCTATCGCATGCCTGCTCCCGGCGGCGCGGGCCGCGGCCATCGAGCCAATTGTGGCCCTGAGAGCCGAATAGGTATAACAAACCGCTCCAGGCGGGACAAATCAGAGACCCTCGATTGTCAGTTGGCGCTCCGCCTTTTCATCTCTGAAGGCGCGGAGGTCGCAATTACGGGTCGCTGGGCGCTCGCCCGTCTATTGTCGTTACCAATCGAATCATCGTGAGACTGGCTATCGCACTTTTTTTCCCGCCGGAGGCGTCCAGCTGCCGTTCAGCATCTTTTCCCTCGGCTAGTACAGGCACAGCAGTAGCGTGAATGGCCCTTTAGCTACCGGAAGCCAGTTGTCCTCCATTTCCTTGCCGGTGAGGCAGGGATGTAGAGGTCGAGCGAGCATCGGCGTTTACGACCAACTTGTCGCGGTCGCCATCGCCTGCCTGTTTATCACATTCGGAATGAAGTACGGAACGAGGCAATTCGGACTCATCGTTGCATCCGATTGCTGCGAGAGGTATGCTGCGAGGCAGCAACTTACGAAAGGACTGGTTCCGATTCTGGTTGCGTTGTAGTTAATCCTTCCAGAGCACGCTGTACGGCCGCGCCGGGACCGCATTTGATACTGGCATTGTCTCAGCCAGGAGGGGAGATCTCATGCCGACACTCAAAGACGTTGCTAAACTGCTGGGTTTGCAAAGCGAGCACCAAATGGGGAGCAAGCTCGGCATGCAGATGCCGATTTCCACCCTGGCTTTGATCAAGAAATACGAGCAACTTCCTCCCAAAGCCAGTTTCAAAGTGGTTCCCAGTAGCGGCACGATGCCATTGACTGTCCAGTTTTCTGACGAGTCCCTGGGTTACGTCACAGCGCGGAATTGGAAATTTGATGACGGGGGTACCAGTACCGATCCCAACCCTACCCATCTCTATAGGATCCCGAAAGAAGAGTTCACGGGCAGCGATTTCGATCTTCTGGGATGTTTCCAGTGGAACCCGACACTGACCGTCAGCAACAAGGCCGGCAGCGACACGGCAAGCGGTTCTGTTGACGTTAAACCCGCTCCGCCGGCGGCTAAGTTCTCGGCCACCCCGCGAAGCGGTCCTGCGAAGCTCTTCGTGAGTTTCGCGGTGGATCGTTCGGCTGGTCTTTGCCTCACGCACCATTGGGATTTTGGTGACCCGGCTTCCGGTAGCAAGAATACCGCCACCACCAGCGGCCAGGCCGGTCCATATCACACATATGACAAGGCCGGCAGCTATAACGTAACTCTTAGGGTTTCGAACGAATCAGGTGAGAGCAACGCTGGCACGACTATTACCGTCACTGGGGGATCGGGAGAGCCAACGCCTTCTAGCAACACGCCCTACATCACCGCAGGACGGGCTCCGAACTACTCGGGCGTAAACGTCAGTGGCAGTAAGTTCACGCCGAATACGCCGGTCCGGATCAACATCACGAAGGAAAGCGACCAGAGCGGTCAGGGCAAGACCGTATTGGCATCGGTCACTGTTGGCGCCGACAGCCTAGGTACATTCAATCAACAGTTCGTAAACGTTCCCAGCTGCGCGGGATCGGGACCGACAGAATTTACAATCTATGTTCAGGCGACAGATCACAACGGAACCGAAAGCAACACGGTGAACGTCTCCTGCTACACCACGGGCAGCCCGTAATTCACGCTCAAGGTCAAGCCTCCGACGACTGTCCGGTGGGCGGACCCTTTCCACCCGATACGAAGATAATCGTAGGCTCGACCGGGCAGACGAGGAGCCAAACAATCGATCACAATTTTGATAAAGCAGGTCATTGTTGTATCGTGCTCGCGTGCCGCAAAACCGTCCGAAAATCTAACTCCATCTCGAGGAAAGGAAGCTCCTTAAATGTCTGATTCCTTCGTAGGAAATTTCACGGGCCAGGATTACAACAACCACACCACCGTTTCTATCCACGCAGGCTCTCCTCCGCCAGGACAAGACCAGCCAGCACCAACTCCCGTTGTCGGACCCGGAACGGTCACCATCGTATTGGACGGCGAAGCAGGTCAAATCAAAGCCGGCGGAGGAGGAACTCACGTTGGCTCCATTCAACTCCTGAATGGCCTGGGCAAAGTGATTGCGAGCCTCGGGAACAATCCAACCGGCCTCCAAATCTATCGCGCCGGCGGCGCCGGGGTTCTTAACGCGCTCACCGCCGAGATACGGGGCGAACCCGAAGGCAGCCTCACCCTCACCAACACCAACGAAGTCACCACCATCAGGCTCAGTGGAAAAGGCGCATCCGGATGGTTCGGCGCACCCGGCGTCGCTGGCGACCTTCTCGTATTCGCAGCTGACGCGAAAGGTACCGATGCCGCCGACGCCGCCGTGTGGATCAAAGGCTCCACAGGCGACGTCATTCTCCAGAATGCCGACTGTGCAGAAGACTTCGAGGTTGCGGACGACGCCAACGTCGAACCCGGCTCCGTCCTGACGCTCAGCGACAATGGCCCGCTCACATTATCGACAACGCCCTACGACCGCAAAGTCGCCGGAGTCATCTCCGGAGCGGGCGGCCTCCGCCCAGGCATCGTCCTGGGCCGTCATGCCAACACCACAAACTGCTGGCCCATCGCGCTCTCCGGAAAAGTATTCTGCAAAGTCGACGCGCAGGAGTCTCCCATCTCCGTAGGCGACCTCCTTACAACATCGCCAACACCCGGTCACGCCATGGCAGCTCGCGATCATCAGCGCGCCTTCGGCGCAGTTATCGGAAAAGCCCTCGCTCCACTCAAGTCAGGAACCGGCTTTCTTCCCATCCTCATCGCACTGCAATAACCCTGGAGATTCTTATGCCACCATCGACACTCAAAGATGTTGCGCAACTTTTGGGATTATCCAGCAAACTGCAAATGGCGGCGGCGAAACTGAATTGAAACGTTAAACCCCTCTTGGCATCCCTCCACTTCTAGGCGTACTCCCGTTCGCGCGTCGACCGTGAGATCGAGGCCGGGCTCGCGGCGCACATCGATTTGCGCACCGAAGATAACATCGCCGCCTGAATGTCTCCCGAAGAAGCGCACAGAGATGCCTTGCTGCGCTTCGGCAACCCCACGGAGACCAGGGAGCAGGCCGCTTCGGCCGACCCCTGGCTCTGAGTGTGAAAAACTTCTGGTCTGATCTCGGTACGCCGCGCGTAAATTGCGCCGTTCCCCCTGGACTCGCGATCACCGCTGTGCTTACGCTGGCATTGGCGATCAGTGTGAACGCCGTCGTGTTCAGCATGCTGAATGCATTTCTGCTGTGACCGTGGAATGTGCCCCAGTCGGAGAACTTTTTCGGAACATGGACGGATAGTCGCTAGCCTACATCGGAAGCGCCTCGGCCATGATGCGAGTGGAAAGGCGAGGTGTTGATCCGAGGCGTTTTCGATTAGGAGAAAGGAAGGCGCAGGCGCTGCCGCGGATGCGATGAGTCTATGGAGATTGAATAAAAACCCGCCTGTAATCAGCTATTTATCCGGATCAACGAAAACCGATGAAGCGATCTCTTCAAACCCATACACCCCGAGTATGGCACAGTCGAGCGTCTGCGGCGTCTGCGGCTTCGTTCTTGCCGGCTATTCGGAAGTTGACCACTCGATGAGCAGACTAGCGACTAAACCAGAGACCGGATCTGGGGGACCCCAATCTATGTCCAGCGCCTGAACCTGATCGGCCATGGTCCAGTTACCCAACGATTGCAACGAGCTGAAGAACATGTTCGGCAAGTGCCTTATCGCCGAATATCGTGAGCTTGGCGCGAGCAGAGTCTCGGCCTATGCCCTTCGTAAAAAGGCGCCACGCGATGGATTGCGGGATGATGATATGAGAGGCAATTACAGTTGGAAGATCACTTGTGAAGCTCCAGCTATCTTGAGACCTGAGAAGACACCATTGGCCGCCACAATCGCCGGAGATTTCAACAAGGAGGGCTGTATTAGCCGCAGCCGTGACATCTCTGTAAGCATGTGGCAGCCCCCGCAGAAATGTGTCCAGAACCGGATGGTATAGGAGTGGAGTCATCATATTGCCCGGGCGATTGGTGGCGAGGCGGATTTGCTCCTGATGGTGCCAGCGCTCGGTGAGTTCGCGGGCGTTATCGAACCAGACGAGTGAAGTCATCTCTCCGGCCCACGAGACGCCAATCGCGGCTGGAGCAAAAGGGTCGAGCGACTCATAGAAGTCTGCTGTTTGGTTGCACACAATTTGCATGAGTTGTGTAAGCACCGGGGGGCTGAGGCGGCGGTAAACAGTCACTCCTTCGTGATTCAGCCGATTGACCAACGCGATGACTTCTTGATGTGAGTGCACGTTTACGCTTTCGACGCGCCAGTTGTCGCGCCCGCCGGACAGTTTGCGCAAGCCGGTGTCAAGCAAGTGCGCCGCGACGTCGCGAACTCTCCATTGGGGTGCGATAGTAGGTAGGTCCCATTCAGTGGCGTCGAGAGAGCTTAGCAAGTCGATGAGGTGCTGATCTACCTGACGGATAATCTGTGAGCAAAGTATCGGCTCTGTACCCTTAAGACTCACGTCCATTCCACCTTGAGACGGAATTCTAACAACTCCTTGTGCAGAGGCTCACGTGACTTTGTCGAAAAATAGGTTGACAATTCTTGAATAAAGGGCTCGGAAGTAATTCTCAACTGTTGAGCCCAATGGACGCATTGAGCTGTACAAGGCGATGGATCTCCGGAAAGTTCGATTATCGTTACTTAATGTTGGTCAAGACCTCCGACAGATGGGACATTGACAGATACAGTAGAACCCGCGGCCGAGATCCGGTCAGCACCAGAGTAGATGATGAAGCGATCGCCGCGCAGAAAGCCGACCAGCGTCAGATCCATTTCGCGTGCCAGCCTGACTGCCAGGCTTGATGGAGCTGAGACTGAGGCAAGAATCGGAATTCCCGCAGCGATGCTCTTTTGTGCGATCTCAAAGCCGCCACGCCCGCTGACCACCAGAATGTGGGCAGAAAGGGGTAGCCGTTTTTCAAGAACGGCCCACCCAACGATCTTGTCAACTGTATTGTGACGCCCGATATCTTCACGCAGAGCAACTAGTTCTCCAGATGCTGTAAACAGTCCGGCTGCGTGCAGGCCTCCTGTTTTTTCAAAGACAGCCTGACTTCCACGCAACTTCTCGTTCAGCGAAGAGAGTACGCCGGGAGGGACGCGAAGAGCGGGGTTGGGCCGACGCAGGCCACGCGTCCGGATTGCCTCAATAGAAGCCTTCCCACAGATCCCACAGCTTGATGCAGCAAAGAAGTTGCGGCGCATTTGCTCGGGGTCATATTCATTTTCATTTTTAACGATCTGAATCTCAACAACGTTGTTCTTGCCCGTGTTTCCGTTTGGGACCGCCCGAATCGCGAGAAGTTCCTGAGAACTAGAAATAATCCCTTCGGTCAGGAGAAATCCTGCCGCCAACTCGATATCATGCCCAGGCGTCCTCATCGTCACGGTGAGAGGGGCGGGAGGATCCTCCTGGTGTGCAATTCGGATCTCGAGCGGCTCTTCCGCAGCAAGGTAGTCAGTGGCACGACGCAATTCGCCCTTGGTCCATTCCAAGACCTCAGTGATCTCGATGCTTTGTCCTGGAGTTCGCACGATTCAAATCCGTCGTCATGAATGGAAAGGCAAACAAATCGAGAGCCGATGGTACTAGAGGGCGCGCAGCTACTTGGGCATCGGCATCGATACTGCGTTGCCTGCACCGCGTTCGGCGATCCAAAGAATATCACCAGCAGGTTCGACTCCGGTTGGTGTTTTTAGTCCTTCTTTGATTACAGTGACGCTTGCCTTGTCTCCATTAACGGTGAGGACGGAGATCTTGCCGCTGCCATTTTCGGCGAGAAAGAGCTTTCCATTCGCTGCACGCATGCCGTCAGGGCCCTTTATCGGCTGGTCCATCCAGATATCAACAGGTGTCTCCGGCTTGTCATCGGAATTCACCGGGACGCGGTAAAGCTTGTTAAAGATCACATTGTTCACGTAGAGTGTGCCGTCGAGGAAGGTGATGCCATCGACGCCCTTAAGCGTCGGATGTTCCAGGTAAAGCTCCGCGGTTGAAGCTCCAGCCGGCAGCCTGTAGATTCTTCCCGTCGCGGTGTCCGTGATATAGAGCGCCTTATCCGGTCCGATCGCAAAGTCGTTGCACGTCGTGTTGTCCCCAGGCAGGTTCCAGCGGATCTTCGGCGCGCCCGTTGATAGATCGAAGCTTCTCAGCGCAGTGTGGCGTTGTACCGGCTTGGTGTCCGGCACAGGTGTCAGTTGACATGTCCACAATGTGTTGGTGGAGGCGTCGGCCAGCATGCCAAAGAAGAACGTCCCAGGTGCTTCGCCACTGGCGTCGATGAATTTCTCGGCCGTAGATGAACCTGGGCGCACCTTATAGACGAATGGTGAACTGGCGCTTCCGACAATCAACACGCCGCCGGGCGCTATGGTCAAACTTTCAGGTTGCGATTTCGCGTCGCCAATCAGAATTTCATCCGCAAACGCAACTTGCGCAAAGCTCGCTACCAGAACGACGCATGTGGCGAGGCGTCGAACGTTCAAGATGGCCATCGTCAGAGATCCTCGGTGTTTATCTTTCGCACCAACGATAAATGATCAGGAAGGTTAGGAGTCGAAACAATTGATGAAAGCTGCTCAAGCGGTAAATTGACGGCCAAAGCCCAATGCGGCCAAACCCTTGCGATAGGTGGCCGAACTGCGGTCGGCCGGGAAAAGTGCTTCGTCGTGCAGATTCAGGGGCAGATCTTCGGGATATTGTGACTCGACGATTTCGATGTCCTCGGAAAGACCTGGTAGTTGAAGTCGAGAGTTTGCTCAATGGGCGCGTCCTTGTCGAAGTTTCTGCAGAGTGGCACTAAGAGGCGGGTTGTGCGGGCGGAGACAGGAGACCCAGCAGAAAGATGACGCCCGCCGCAATCGCAGCGCTCGAGGCGAGGACGGCATATTGCGTGGCATCGCCAACGGCAATCGGAGCCACGAGAGCGGCCAGCATTGCCGCCGATGAGGATGTCGAAGTTACTGCGAGTTGGCGCGACGTGCCAAACAGCGCATAGACAAACATCCCCGCCATCGCGGCATACAACCCCATCTGCGGCGGTACCCCGGCTATTCCCGCATAAGCCATTCCCTCGGGCACCAGCAATCCTGCGAGCGCGATGCCTGCGATTACATCTGCGCGTATGGATTTCGGTGTGCAGTCAGGCAGCCAGCCGGCGACAGGAAGAAAGCGGGATATCGCGCTACGAGACATTTATTCTCCCGAGAGGTACAAAGGTCCCGTTTTCGGAAATTTCGAGGCAAACTTCCTCACGGCACCGCTTTCGACTGGCTATCTCTATTTTGTAGTCCAACCACTGCGCCACTAGGTTTTCTTCGCTGTCTTCTTCCGCGCCGGCTTCGGCTTAAACGAGGCAACGTATTTGTAGCTGATCTCGAAGAAACGTTTCAATTCCGAGGTTTTTGATAGAAGCGAATCAGGGACGACGACATACTCTGGTTGTACAACGCCATAAGCGTCACAGAGTTTAGTCTTGTACTTTTTCAGAAATAATTCTCGCTCATCTCTCGGCAGCCTCAGGACCATGTCACCATCTTTGCTCAGGTAGCTGAACATATGACCGTTTAGCGACGTGTACGGTATCGTCGCGCCCTTCCGCTCTACAGCCGGAATAGTGGCCACCACCTTCTCGTACAACAGAACCTTGCCCGAAGGTGCTGCTGCGGTTGCCTTTGGCATGATCACCTCTCAACAACATTTCTCAAAAGGGTCATTATAGGTGCCATACTCTCCTTCTTCCCTGAAATGTCAGCCTGTCGGTAACTTCGAGTCCCGGTTGACGATATCTTCCCCAACGCATTCATCGCGGCCCTTTGCGTGACCTGATCGAGATTAGTCCTCATAAACGCCCTGGGGTGCGAGAGTCCGAGATGGCGATCCGGATCATGTTGTTTGCCACACGGCAATTGGAGGCCGTACCCATGGCAAGCGGCAAAACAAAGCGCAAAAGAGCATCTAAATCAACTCTCAAGCTCCCCGACCTCGAACAATCCAAATCGGCGGTATTGAACAGCCTGACATCTCCCAGTTCCCAGCGAACCTATGATCATGCGATCAAAGAATTCATCGAGGGCTCTGGTGCAAACTCTAGATGTATTTTGGTGGGATAGAGAATAATGGCCGGGATGACCGAACCGGCACCCGCGCGCGACCTATTCAAAGGACGACATTTCGACCAAGATGTCATCGTATTGTGCGTACGCTGGTATCTCAGCTTCAAATTGAGCTCGCGTGATCTAGTCCAGATGTTGAGTGAGCGCGGGATGGTGTTTGGCACATACGACGAGTCTGCGCTGGGTGCAACGCTACGTGCCTGATTTTGAATAGCGCTGGCGCGGGTTCGCCCGACCAGTCGGTGGTTCCTGGCGTTGTGACGAGACCTCTATAAAGGTGAAGGGTCGGTGGACGTACTTGTATAGAGCAGTTGATAAGCAGGGTCGCACCATCGATTTCCTATTGAGCGAGCGGCGAGATGTTGCCGCAGCGAAACGCTTCTTTCGCAACGCAATAAAGAACAACGGCACACCGCGAGTTGTCACACTTGACGCATACGCGGCATCACATAGAGCAATCGCCGAACTGAAATCGATTGGAACTGTGCCGCGTCGAGTCCGGATTCGATCCAGTAAATACCTGAACAATGTCGTCGAACAGGACCATCGCCGGATTAAACAGCGGATCCGCCCGATGCTTGGATTCAAGCGATTCGATACTGCGGCGGTAACGATCATGGGCATTGAGCTTGCGGAAAAGATTAAGAAGGATCAATTCAAAATGGGAAAGCTGATTGGGAGACCAACAACTGCCCCTGAAATCTGGGCAACGGTTCTCGCCGTCTGAGATCTTTTCGACTGACGTTAGAACGTGGGTCCACCTCGTCCACGCGAGTTTGCACCTGAACCATGACTGACGAGGAGTGGACAGAATAGGCGGTGTCTTAGTTTGAACACCTGCTGCGTCCTCACGCTGCAATCCGGCTCGGTGACGGCCTAATCCCGCTTTCTTTATACTGACGCGTTCGAAAGGAGCCTTCGGTGGACGACGTTACTGGTCTTGTTACTGAAATTCGTGCGTTTCGCCCCTTCCTTCCTGCAAAGGAATTCGAGACGAGTCTGCGCTTCTACAGGGCGATTGGTTTCCACGCTTATCCGCTCGGGGAGTCTCTCGCCGAACTAGCCTTGGGACTCACGCCTTCCTGCTTCAAGGTCGCTACGTCAAGGAATGGGCTGAAAATACTGTGATGCATGTCCTCGTCGAGGATGTCGACGTGTGGTGGCAGCATCTCGATTCACTGGCCCTGAACCGTCAATTCGGCGTTTCGTCCCCAGCGCCGCCCCGGGTGGAACCTTGGGGCCTCACCGTAGCCTACTTATCCGATCCGTCGGGCGTCCTGTGGCACTTTGCGCAGACGACCCCGAAGAATCCAAATTCAGGCACTACCTAATTTCCACCAGTTTCCGAAGCCCATGGCAGAACGGGGTCGCCGAGCGTTGGGTGGGCAACAGCCGACGGAAATCCGTCCTGGCGGCGAATCAGAGCAATAGTGCTCTTCACCCTCGCAGTTTTTGTCACCGCCGGCAGCGCATTGGCGCAGGATCGTGCAGTCCGGGCGACCGTGCCCTTCGACTTCACCGTCGCCGACAAGCTGCTTCCCTCTGGCACTTACACGATTACCCCGGAAGCCTCGAAGCCTCCGGCCTAATCATGATCGAGAATAACGCCAAGCACATACTAATTGTGTACTCCAGACGTATGAGGAGAAGACTAATTTTCTGCTTGCTCTGGAAAGCATCCACTGATCCGTGACCAAACTAGACAGCGCGTCAAGGGCAGGTATCTGGCAGCGCCAAAAAGGAACCTGCTGAATCCGGCGGGCAGCCGTTATCCTTCCCGATGCTCATTGACGACTATTTAAGCGATGCGCACCGTAAGAATCCAGGTGCGGTCTGTCCTTCAGTGCACTGGCACCGGAGATCGCTCGCAGGGATAAGCGGACTCGTGCGCTTACCTCTGAACAAGTCAGGGATGACATTGAGTTGATGTCGGGTTGCTGCCAGGCAAGGACAAGCGCGCGGCAAGGTCGAGAGCGATCCTGACTTTCAGCGCGCTCGTCGGAGCGATGTCGCTTGCCCGCGCCGTATCGGATGAAATGCTTCCGCACGAAATCTCGAAGACGGTGGCAGACCTTCAGAAGAATCCCGCTTGAAAGCGACCAAGCCGGTCAGCTTCAGTGCGGCGGCTCTCGATCGGAAGGAAGCGGGCGTTTATCTCTGCAAGCACGCCGCAGCGAAGGGTCCGAGTTACAGATACGGTTCACGTTGCCCGTATGCTCGGAGCTGTAGTAGTACTGGATCAACCTCCTGCGCACTTCCGCCGCGGTCGTGCGCACCACAGGATCGAGGTTCGCATCGTACCTCGGGGTCGCTGGCCACTTCAAGGCGACGAGTGGGAGCGACGATATGGCTGTGATTCTTGATGAGCTCCAGTAGCTGCTGGCGAAGCCCTTTGCGGATATGCAACTCAGGACGTGACAATACCTCCGCATATTCCTCCAAAATGGGCCGGGATACATAAAGGCGGGCAGGCTTGGTGATAGCGAGAAGGAATGTGGTGCGCTGGAGGCTCTCCGGCTTGATTGCCGCCGAATGATCACGTTGGTATCAATAACAAGGCGCAGCGGAAGCATCACCGCTTCTTCTTGCGTGCGCGCGATGCTTTGATGACTTGGTCTATTTGGCGAGATGTCAGCGTATTCGTCTGGTTCCGCTCCGACTCTTCGCCGATGATCCTGAGAATCTCTGGCTCGGGAGCGGCGAGCTTGACATAGTCGCGGATGCTCAGAAGCACGGCTCTGGGGGTACCCCGTTTTTCAATAACGAGGGAGCGGCGCTCATCCTCCACGCGGCTCAATGCGGTCCGTGGTTCGCGTCAAACCGAATGAGCAAGAGAGGCCCCTCCCCCGTCCTGCTTTCTCTTCTACAAGGCCAAGGATCGAATCCGGACTCGACGCGGCACAGTTCCAATCGATTTCAGTTCGGCGATTGCTCTATGTGATGCCGCGTATGCGTCAAGTGTGACAACTCGCGGTGTGCCGTTGTTCTTTATTGCGTTGCGAAAGAAGCGTTTCGCTGCGGCAACATCTCGCCGCTCGCTCAATCAACTGCTCTATACAAATACGTCCACCGACCCTTCACCTTTATAGAGGTCTCGTCACAACGCCAGGAACCACCGACTGGTCGGGCGAACCCGCGCCAGCGCTTTTCAAAATCAGGCACGTAGCGTTGCACCCAGCGCAGACTCGTCGTATGTGCCAAACACCATCCCGCGCTCACTCAACATCTGGACTAGATCACGCGAGCTCAATTTGAAGCTGAGATACCAGCGTACGCACAATACGATGACATCTTGGTCGAAATGTCGTCCTTTGAATAGGTCGCGCGCGGGTGCCGGTTCGGTCATCCCGGCCATTATTCTCTATCCCACCAAAATACATCTAGAGTTTGCACCAGAGCCCTCGATGCTGCCCTCACCTGCCTTTGCGTCATTGACCATCGCCTGATACATGCGGTCGAAGTTGACCGCAGGAGTGCTCCAGATGACGGCTTCGACGGCGCGGCGCTGGATGGTGTGGCCGGCGAGATCTTCGGAAGATAAATTCTGCGTGGTAGTTGCAGATTTCGCAGTTTCGGTCGGCTGATTCTGGCAGGCTGTCAGAACGGCTAGTAGGACTGTCACAAAGATGAAGTCAATTCGGTTCGATGGCTTTCTCACGATTCCCCCTTTCCACCTGAAGAGGTTGAATTACAAGACGGTGCCCTCACTGAAGCTATGAGCCTTGCAACTCTACACCGGACTTGGCGCGGACTGCTGGATCTTGCCGATTCCGCATGTCAATTGGCGATATCGCCATGTCACTCGTCGAAGGCGGATAGGTCCTCAATTCGGCATGGCGGCTGGAATTCTGTGCCGTGCCGCTAATCTCGGGTGGGAGGGGTCTCCCGAAGCCTGCGGCGTTTTTCATACCAAATTCGTTCGTGTCAGGTAACCCATTTATCTATGAATGAATTGGTCTGTCTGCAACAGTGACTCCAAACCTGGCGAAGAGATCGCGGTCTGTTCGGTCTATCCCGCGAACCTTATTCTGAAGTTGATGATTAAAAAGAACGGAATATCGAGCAGCATTGCAGATCCCTTGTCGAATGCAGTAGAGCCGGATCGAACTCCAGTGATCTTTCCCTGCCTTCCTTCCGGTACTCGCATATTGTCTCTTGTTTTTCTCTACCTGACTCTCACTGTAGTATTCACGGCACCCTGGGTGTTGCTGTTGCTGCATGCGCAGAGCCTCGACATCGGAAGAGGCTTTGTCATTCATACCCAGATGTGGGCTCCTGCTCTTGCAGCGTTCACCTGTTGCGCCGTATTTCGCATTCCAGTGAAGTTTCTTGGGTTCCGGTGGCCTGGAATGCGAGCGATCGGTTGGGGATACTTTTTGCCGATTGCATACGCTACGACTGCGTATTTGTTCTTGTGGTCTACAGAGCTTGCCCCGTCCGATTTTGCAGGCTTCCTGCGGGCAAGCCAGAAATCGCTTCATCTGGGAACTGGTGCCGGTCTTCTGAATGCCGTACTCATCATGACGTTCGGTGTCCTGCAAAGCAGTGTTTCCGCCACTGGGGAAGAAATAGGCTGGCGCGGATTCCTTGTCCCGGTACTGGCGCAACGCTTCAACTTCACGGGAATTGCTTTGGCGAGCGGCCTCATCTGGGCGCTTTGGCATTTCCCCCTCATTGTGTTCGGTAACTACAGTAGCTCAGCTTCTAAATGGGTCGCTCTCCTTTGCTTCACGGTCATGATTATTGCGACCGGTGCGATGGCCGCTTGGCTAAGGTTGAAAACCGGGTCAGTCTGGCCCGCGGCGATGCTCCATGCCTGCCACAACGCGGTTATTCAATGGTTGTTCGATTCCATGACAGTAGAAACAGGGAGAGCCGCGTGGTTCTCTGGTGAATTTGGAATTGCGCTGGCGGTCGTTTCGGTCCTGTTCGCAATCCCTTTCTGGCGAGATGGAATGTCGCTATTTCGCTCTAGGAAGTGATGGTCGACGGATCTCTGGGCTGAAGGCAGGGCCGCATATCGGAAGACTGGACGAGCTGAACAGATTCCACCGCATCACCGCCAATGCGCTCACCGAAGCCGATTACTACCCGTAAGTCATGTCTTCGCGTCTCGGACGTGGTCGCGGGCGGATCACCGCTAGCCACCCAGACATTACCTTACCGTTAATGCCGGTTGGGCGACTGTCCGTTAGGCGACCAACCGACCAAAACATCTGAATGCGCTGTTATACACGCCACTATCGGAGCGTAGTGTAGGCTTTCGCCATGCGAGAAATGCATTTACAAATCTTCGCGGTGGCAATCGCGGCGACACTTTTACTTGTTCGGGCGCATGCACAGCAGAGTCACTGGGCGTCGGCGGAAGATAAGACTACGAAATACATTATCGAGATGGAACGCAAGTGGGCTGAGGGTGTGTGTGTCGATAACGGCGTCGTCTCCAGTCTCCTTGCCGACGACTTCCAAGGCACGTCAACGAACGGTGTGCGCTTCACGAAAGCAGATGAACTAAAAGACGAGAGGGGCGCACGCACCGCTTATGGTTGTGGACTTGATGAGGCTAAAGTGCATTTCTTCGGGGAAAGTGTTGCCGTTGTTTATGGCAGCGAACATGCCGTCGGCAAAGACAAGTCCCAGCCGAGCGCAAGGTGTGCCAGGTTTGGACCGATACGTGGCTCAAGCGCGGCGGTACCTGGCAAATCATCGCGGCGCATGACAATCGCGTGGAATGTAGGTAGCTCTTCGACCCCATCGCGATGAAGTTCTCCATGCAACGTTGGACGAAAATACTGTTGGCATTAGTCGGTCTCGTCGTCCTGGGACTTGCGTCGAGTCCTTTTTTCGTGAACGCAAACACGTTCCGCCCCACCATCGAAACGCAACTCACAAGCGCGCTTGGCCGCAGTGTGAAATTAGGAGACCTGGGCCTGTCCATTTTCTCTGCCAGCCTGATCGCCAAAGACCTCAGTGTCGCCGACGATCCCAATTTTAGCGCCGCTCCGTTTCTCACGGCGAAGGAGGTCCGCATCGG
>Ga0206981_10176_pt1 | contig 19284 bp, 23 predicted proteins | sample Alteio_BWMinCont_17_FD_153312 | JGI IMG/M metagenome (GOLD analysis project Ga0206981, IMG submission 153312) | Enriched cells from forest soil in Barre Woods Harvard Forest LTER site, Petersham, Massachusetts, United States -... | ecosystem: Environmental > Terrestrial > Soil > Temperate forest >... | reverse complement strand
GGGGATGGTGAGGAACCTTTCGGAGGCCTAACCTGCGACGCAGCAGGTGCTTTGTACGGTACGACCTATGCTGGCGGCATTTACGGCGGGGGGACCGTTTTCAAGCTCACGCAGATGGCCTCGTCGTCGAAAAAACGTACGTGGTCGGAGGCAATGCTCCACAGTTTCGGCAATACCAACGATGGCATGAATCCTCAAGGTACCGTCGTGCTAGACAAGCAAGGTAATGTCTATGGGACAACGACAGACGGCGGATCCGGGCGGGGCACTGTTTTCGAGCTGACGCGCTCCGCATCAGGCTGGAGCGAGGCGATTATTTACAATTTCTCAGGCGGCAATGACGGAGCTTTTCCGTACGCGGGTGTAGTGTTTGATAGCGCTGGAAATCTATATGGGACTACATACGTGGGTGGTACTTACGGTGAGGGAACCGTGTTCCGGCTTACGCTTTCAAATAGCCAATGGACAGAAGCCGTCCTCTATGCTTTCGATGCACCTAACGGTGGCGGTTATCCGCATCGTGGCAGTCTGACTCTGGATGTATCAGGCAAACTTCATGGGACAACTTCTACAGGAGATTCCGCTGGTACCGTATTCGATCTGAACCCTTCGAACGGAAGTTGGACCGAATCGGTGCAGTACGCCTTTTCTAATGAAGATGATGGAGGTACCCCCTACGATGGCCTGATTCTCGATGCAGCTGGAAATCTATATGGCACGACAGTGGGCGGGGGCAAGTGTAACCAGGGCGTTGTGTTTGAGGTCACGCCTTGAGTCAGGGGAGTGTGTAAGCGCCCGATTGTGTTGGGAAGAAGCGGAAAAGAGAATATCTGAGAAAGTGTGCAGTTTTGAACAGTCGCCCTTATATGCAGACATCTACCATTCGTCACTGAGAGGGCGACTTCGTGCCAAGCGTCGGCTACGAAACGATGCTTAGGAATTCAAGAGGGGTGACAGCCGCTCTGCACAGTCGCCCGGGGTCGACAACAATTGCCTAGGAGAAGTGGAGGAACCTCATTGTGAAAATGTTACCGTTCGCACCTCCTCCGCACAAAGAGTGTGAGCGGATCAGGCTGGAAGAGCTAGCCGATGACTTCCTGCGCGAGCATCGGATCAATGGCCGCAAGTCTGATGATGATGCCGAGGCGCGCTGGGACATTCATTTAAAGTCATTCTTTGGCGATCTAGGGGAAGGCGAGGTCAGCAGGTCACTTCTGACAAAGTATGTTGAATTCCGGCAGAAAGAGGGTGCGCCCAACAGGACGATCAACAGGGAACTTGCATCTCTAGAGGCCATCTTCAACTTGGGGCACGAACATGGAAAAGTGCGCGAGGTTCCCATGTTCCCTCACCTCACAGAAGAAGCGGTGTCCGAGGGCTACCTTGAGGATGGACGGTACAGGAAGCTGGTCGATTACTCCTTCCAATCAGAGCGCGTTGACCAACGCGAGCAGGTGAGCACGAGCCTAGCCACGCATCGCGCCTGACTGGGTCGCAACCCAGACTACCTACCATTAAGGGAATCGCTACTCTCCGAGTCGGATGTCGGACTATCCCATATGTCGGTAAAGCAGCCTGCCAACTTCCACGAGTGCAAGGTCTGGAGCTGCCGAAACAACTTGTTTGGCTAAACCCTTCTTCCAGCTAGCTGTGGGGCGACTCGGACGATTGGGATAGTTCCAGTACTGGAGCAGTGCTCTTTGCCCGCACCAGCGGTCCTTGAAGGCGATGAGCCCAAGGTTGTCACTGTCCGAGCGTCCTAGGTCGAATTCCTCAAAACCGCGGTCTTTTGCCTCCTGTATGGTCTTCCAAAACAGCAGCGGCGTTCCACCGAACCGGTTGAACTTGGCATCGCTGCAACCGTACTTGTAGACCATCGATTTCTTGTGTGAGAGGGTGAGAATGCCGGCAATCCCTACACCATCCTTGGAAGCCATGCGAATCTTAAGGTTCTTGCCGAAAGCTGAGATCAAGCCTCGAAACCACTTCAGAGGCTGAGGGGGCAGACACTGTCGTCGCCGGGTCAACACAACCAACCGGTAGAACTCCTGGAGCAGGTTCTCCGAGGTCCCCTCTTCATATTTCAGATTCTCGCGTTCGGCACGTCGAATCTTTCTCTGGACGCAGTCTTTATGGAAGCTACGAAATAGATCCTCCGCGCTTCGAGACAGATCCAGACGATGGAAACAATACGTCACGCCTCTGGCGAACTTCGTGTGACTGCTCGGCTCGCGGGAAATGGGTCTGATCTCGACGGACTTCCAGCTGTCTTTGTCGACGTTATGCCTCATGTATAGAAGCATGTCATCGAGTTCGTCCGAACTATCGACTAACGGTTCGCAGTGATCGGAAAATGGCAATGAGACAAGACGTTGACCGGTCAGCCAGCTCTTGATACGACAGAAGACCAGTCCGTTCGACAAGCTTGTTCCAGGAGGACAAGTGGTTACAACGACCGGCGCGTAACCGTACACTGTGCGTAATGCCTGCAGCCAGTTTGGGCTATGAAAAACTGAGGCTTGTGGATGACGGTCAAGCAATCCTGCCCAGCGAGGATCGAGGAGTGGATCGATTTCGAAAGCGCACTCGCGAACACTTTCGACATTGCGGTCAATAGAGAATGCCCCAAGAGTCGCCAGCCCTGCGCCCGCAGTGCCAGTGGTGCTCCATCCAGTGTCGTTAATAGTTCCCAATGTTGCACACCCTTTCGCAACAACCGTGCCGGGTTTCCCGACACGATGGCATTTGGCGGTAAGTTTTTGGTCGCGGAGTTTCCTCACCCACGATGGCGTTTTCGCCGAATCACTGACCGGAGAGACCGATCACTGCCGGGCGGCTGGCGCCCCTTTTGACAAAGGCGCGCTTCGCATCCCAGTTCTATTCGGTGTGAAGCACCATCGGAAGTTATGGCGTAAGAGTAGCTGTAGTTGAGTAGCGTGACGTGTCCGAATGAAGACGTTGTTTTCCACGGTTACGCCTTCGCTGATGAAGAACGGCTGTAGGATGCAGGTGGATCGAAATCAAACGATCGGCTGGGCGCTGAACTCAATACGCACCTTCGCCCGTAAGTACTGCGCGCGGTGTGCGCATGAGGATTTTGATATCGAGCCAGGGGGACCATGATTTGGCGTATCGCAGATCCAGTCGGACCATGTCATCGAATTTCACGCGGTTGCGGCCATTAACTTGCCACATTCCCGTGATCCCGGGCTTGACTTCCAAAACCCGGCGACGGTGCCACGTTTGATAGGCTGCTACTTCGTAGGGAATTGCAGGGCGAGGGCCCACCAGCGACATGTCGCCTTTGAGAACATTCAGAAACTGTGGCAGTTCATCCAAGCTTTTTCTCCGAAGGAGCGCCCCCGCTCGCGTGATTCTCGTATCGTTCGTGAGCTTGTATGCACCCGACCTGTTCCCGTTCGACGGATTACGCTCAGCCTGGCCGGCGATAAACTGTGTCACATACTGTTTGTGAACGCTAAAATCATTGTCGACGTGCATCGACCGGAATTTCAGGAAGGTGAAGCGCTTACCGTACTGTCCAACCCGTTGTTGTCTAAAAAACACGGGCCCCTGTGACGATGCTTTAATCGCCAACGCAATAATCAAGAAAAGAGGCGCGCAAATCATAAGCGCTATCGCGCTGCCGACAATATCCATCATTCGCTTTGTCACGTTGAGAAACCGTCTGGCACTGTCGCGGCTCACCAGGTCAGGGTATAAGGTCGGATTGCTCGGACGCCCTGAGATCTCATCGTCCCAATCGTCGGGAAAAATGTGGAACGAGACACTGATTTGATTAAATTGCTCGAAAGTCAAGTTGTCTTGTAGCGTAGTGCTCACCTTGGTCAGGATTGTGCCCAGGATTGAGTTCTTGTCATCAATCGCAAGTTCAGTAAACAGGATGCCAATAGTGCCTTGGTCCTTGTACCAGCCGGTTACGTCGGTTTCCCTGGTCGATGCCAGCAAGGCCGAAAGGATCTTGTCGAGGGCTTTTCCATTCTTTTTCGAATCCTGGCAGTTACCCGTGTCCAGCAACATGAGCAGGAACGGTTTTCGAGAGCGCTCGGTCCTTTTGCGCTCTATGGAGATCATCCGCCTAAACGTTCGTTCGTTCAGAACGTCACGTTCCCCAGCTGATACCGACTCTAAAAGAGTGGCGGCTAAATTCGACCCATTGTCCGAGTGTCGCAGATTCACAGATTCCTCCGCTGGTCCCACATCCGCTTTCCTGAGGCAGCGGTAAATGACTGACGTGGCCTGTCAATGTAATTAGGAGTTCGCCCGTTAACCGACTTGCAATTGAGCGATAAAAGATGGCTACTGTGATTGGAGTTCATTATCTTGCCTGACCCGATCCGGTTGTGAAACAGTGGGTGGACGGTCGCTACAGTAATAGTCGCCATGGGCAATGTTGGTAGAAGAGTTCAGCAACGTACCTATCAGCTTTGTAGGCTCGAGCACTTCGAGGCCTCTCCGTAGTTGCTGCTTCTCGGTTTTACCCTGACGTGTAACCAACAGGATTCCATCTACCAGCCGCATCCAAATGGTCGTGTCGGCGAGGGGCAACACGGGAGGAGAATCGATAACGATCCAATCGAACCAAGCGGTAAGCTGTTCCATGAGCGCGGGGAGTCTCCCTGATTGCAGAATCTCCAGAGGGTTTTTCGGAGAGTTGCCTGCTGGCAGGATCCAGAAGCCTGGTTCTTCGAGATGGTAGATGCTGGTCGCCGGGCCGCGCTCGCCTTGAAGCCATTCACAGAGGCCGGGAATCCTGGCCAACCCAAACATCTGCGATAAGGACGGTCGCCGCAGGTCTCCCTCTAACAACAAAGTTCTCTGCTGCGTTCTTCGAGCGAGGGTGCAGGCAAGATTGGCGGCTACCATACTCTTGCCTTCTTGAGGCATTATGCTTGTGATTAGCATCTTTTTGAGAGTCCGCTTCTGCCGAAGCTGTCGCAAGCGGACTCCAAGAAAATTGAACTTTTCCGCTGCAAGACTCTCTCTCTGGGTGAGGCACACCAGTCGGCTTTGAGGAGAAACGGAGACCCGCAGAGATTGGAATTGCTCGAACAGATCCAAACGATCATTTAGCTGGTGTTCGGCCTTCATGGGAAATTCAACTGCCCTCGCAGGCGGCGGCCATGCCGTAAATGGGAACCTGGTTTCTGGCTCTGCGATTACGTGCTGCTCGGCCAGCCCCAACGGCCCAGTCGCAGCGAAAAACGCGGACGAATCAATTCCAGCGTTCTCGGATTCCAATCTTTGTAATGCGCCAAATAGTTGACTCATATTTACGTGACCACCCATCATTTGTTCGGGTGAAATAATCTTGGTTTCGTTCGGGGTCAATCGCCTCGTCGAAACCGTGCTCCGGATGCAGCTTCGCCCCGTCAGTTCGGAACCAAACCGACCTGCACTTCGTTGTCCGCCCAGCAAGTTAGTAACTGGACACCGGCCTGACCGATATCACAATCACTGTCAGTTACGAGCAGGTGAATTCTGGAACTGCCGGCTCGGAAAAGTCGCGGTATATCAGATATATAACTTGCTCCCTGATCAGCGAGTAACCACCTTCGCTCATTTGGTTGTGCATTGCTGTACAGAACTGCTCACTACATAAAAGACGGAGCGCTCCTCGCCGAGTGAGCAATTGTGAACAGACTCTCGCTTGTTAAGATGGCATGCTTCGAATGTCAAACTGATCATCACCCCGGTCCAATCGGATAGTTCTAAGTGGGCAAGGCGGGAAAAGCCAACGTCGTCGGTATCGGACGGAACTGTTAGTAATTGCGATGCGTCATGGTCGGGGGACCATGAGGCTCCAACGGGGGACGGGGTGGCTTATGCCACCCCGTTTACTTCTTGCCTGTCGTAGACCACTCTGCTGACCATCATTTCAGAAGCCATCATCTCGTTATGCTTATTGAAGCTGACGCATAGGCGTTCATGACGGTACCTGAACACACATGGTCAGAGATAACCGGCACCTGCAAGCAAAACGAAGCGCCGCTGAAGTCTTATCCTGATGCGGGTCGCCTTAGCGCTCGGGGCGAGTGGCCAAAAGTGAACAGTCTGGGCGCGATCCGGGCGTGTTGAAACTGGAAGGAGGGCCGCTGCAAGAGGAAGCGCGAGCTAAGCGATAGTCCCGGAACTCCCACCACTATCGAAAGGTTTCGCAAAGAACAATTAGCCAGCTCCGGTAGTGCTGCAGTTTGCAAACTGTAGCACTACCCATCGCGCAGAGGATTACTGTTCATGGTTGGGCGACCACATGCTTTTCCTATCGCTGGCTCAAGGCGACTTGCACTTCGAGAGCGCGATTCCTGGCTCCGATGTCGGGGCTGCGGTTCGCCCAGCGACGAGAACTTGACGCGCGGCGTGATTGATCCCGTGCAATTGGCGGCGGGCGTCGTCGGGGTCGACACCCTTGCCCTTTGCCAACCGCTCGGCGAAATCGCGCAGCAAGCAGACGACTTGCTCCGCATGCAAGTAGCTTCCGTTCGTTCCCTTGTTCATCACGAAAGTGTGTCTGCCTGACGCAGCGCTGCTATGTCAGCGAAGGCTCACACACTGCGCACGATGAACACAACCAAGAGAATCACTACAATTGTCCCAATCAAACCGTAACCTAACATAGTCTCTCCTCGTCGGACAATGATCCAGATCTAACCAAGTATGCTGACGGATGCCAAGTTATGCTGGTCAGTTTTGCTCACGATTACTAGGTAGTTTGATTCCGTACAGCGCCCTTTCGTCCGCCGCGTTGTTAATGCGATTTGTCGCGAACAATTTTCCGAGTGCTCCTGAAACTGCCCCCAGGTCGCGGTCGAAGGTAACGGTTAAGAGCGCAATGTCATCATGATTGAAAATACCCTCACAGACAACAGCGCCCGCGAGGTTCATCTAAGTCCCGGCGACAAGGTGGATGTGGCTGTGGATGCAAAGGCGGACGCGATTCAATCTACGGCAAAGTAGGCTGGTAGGTGATTTGGGATCGCGCGTTAGCACTTGACGGAAATGACGCCGGGTTGCCCGCGTCGCACTGAAAGCCGCCAGCGTAGTTGCACCGGCGGCCTTCAGGCTAAAATCACTCCGACGATTCATCAGGACGGCTCTGCGCCAATCGAGCCGCCTTACCTTTAAGCCTGCTTTTTCTTCTCTTGATCGTGTTTGTCTTGTTCCGACTGCGGACTCTTCGGCTTTCCAATCGGGTCCTGCTGCTTGTGCTGCGCTGGCTGGTTTGGCTGGCTTCCAGGTTCCCGCTGCGGACCGCCATCTTGTGGGTTGCGACTTTCCTGATCTGACATTGTGTTCTCCTTTTTTGGTTGTTACCGTTGTTGGTAGTCGTTGCAACCGTGTTGACCCTGGTTTTAAGCTTCAACCGGGCAGCATGGCGCGACGAAGTAATTGGTTCGTGTAGCTTAGCTGTGCAGTCCGTCAGACTCCTCTCAGCCGTATCGATCGCTACTTGCAGAGTAGGCGTTGCTTGGGCAGTCATGTCCCAAGCTGGGTGCGTGCTGTGTGCGCCGTTCAAACGCCAACCGCGCCAACGAAAATACCTCTAGGCCACGCCACCGACCAGAAACAGCACCAAAAGAACAATTAATGACGCCACCATGTTCTACATCCGCCTTCAAGAGGGAAGCCCTGTCCGGCTCTTGTGGCGGCGGCCCCAGTTCTTCAGCACGCAGAATGATAGAAGTAGCTTGATATTAATGTCTGGTCATAACGGATCACTTTCAGCACCCAGCATGTACGAGTCCGGGATGGCAGCGTCCGCCAGGGTTTCATTCGGGATCGCGCAGAGTATTTTCCAGAGCAGGTGTCGATTATTCTCGCGATATTCATCCATAACCTGGCAGAAACAGGGCGGGTAAATATCGTTACTTATGATGATGATGGTATTCTGCGATGGAAATGTCGTATGACCCGTTGGAGGATCATTCCATTCGAATTGCTCAACGGCAGCTCTTTCAAGCTGGCTATCAGGCGCCCGTCGAGTCGTCAGCTTTATCCCAAGCCAAGCTCACCATCGTACTGTCGGATGGTCCCGTAGCACTCGCAGACGAAGGCTTCAAGTTTCTTGCGGTTCACGATCTTCACTGCACCACGGGTATACTCAATTAGCTTCTTCCTCTGCAAAACACCAGCTGCCAGGCTCACGGTAGATCTATCTGTCCCTAGCATCGTTGCGATAAAGTCATGAGTGATGCCCAGCGACTCGGAGTCCACTCTGTCCTGAGTCATTAGCAACCACCGTCCAAGGCGCTGCTGAATATCGTGCAAGCGATTACAAGCGGCAGTTTGGGCAATCTGCATACCCCGAATTGCAGCGTAGCGGCTCAACATTAGTTGAAAGTGTGGAGCGGACTCCAAAGTCTTTTGCAAGGCCGCGACCGCCACTCGAAACCCATCCCCCGTGATTTGTACCACCGCCTGAAGTGAACCCCTGCTCAGGCCAACAGCCGCCAGTGTTCCTGTAAAGCCCTCATTCCCAACGATGCCAGCTTCGGCCGTTTTGCCATCCTTCATCACTACTACAAGAGAAATCAAACCTCGATTCGGGAAGTACGCAAATTCCAGTTTTTCGCCTGCCTGGTGAAGAACCAGATGGTTTGGCAAGCTGACGTATTCGAGATGAGGACGTAGTGAGCTGTAGTCGCTATCAGAAATCGATAAAAGTATTATGTTGCTGACTGCTTTCCCTGCGGCATTAGTTCGCTCGCCGGACCGCGCGACTTGGAGGTTTTTGTGTGCCACAAACCAGAACCGAAAACCCATCCCAGATGCGGGTATGAACTCGCCCTCATGGTCTGCGTAATCAAAAACTTCTGCTTCTTCGGGCTAGTTGGGGATTATACAATTCCGCTGCTCAGCGAAGAGGTGTGGCGAGCGCGCGAAAAAAGTTTTTGCTTGTGTGGCGCGCCCAACAGACCGCAAGAATTAGCACGTGATATTAGCGCACTAGGGAGAACCAATGAGTTCCGGTGCGGCGGCTACAAGGAGACGCGGTTTTGACCCCAGTACATTTCTCGCCACCATTGGGGAGGGTAGGAAAATTGTGATTTTTCGAAAGAAACACACAGTCTTCGCACAAGGAGATGAGGCTGACGCGGTGTTTTATGTTCAGAAAGGAAAGGTAAAGTTGACGGTCGTGTCCAATACGGGAAAGGAAGCAACCATCGGCATATTGAGTGAAGGCGATTTCTTTGGTGAAGGCTGCCTCGCAGGCCAGCCGTTGCGCATGGCCGCCGCAAGCGCAATGACGGATTGCGACCTTCTGCGCATCGAGAAGAAGGCGATGATCGAGGTTCTTCACCGGGAGCACGCTTTGTCTGATATGTTTGTCGCTTACCTACTGATGCGGAACATTCGATACGAAGAAGACTTGGTTGACCAACTTTTCAATTCCAGCGAAAAAAGACTGGCCCGGATTTTGCTCTTGCTTGCTCATTTCGGCAAGGAAGGCGTGCCCGAAACTGTGCTTCCCAAGATCAGCCAGGAGACGCTTGCGGAAATGGTCGGTACCACCCGCTCACGTGTCAGCCTCTTCATGAACAAGTTCAGGAGGTTGGGTTTCATCGATTACAACGGCGGACTAAAAGTCCACAGTTCACTTCTACATGTTGTTCTTCACGACTAGCCTTCGTCTCCGCAAACCTATCAGGCCGAGGGAAAAGACGATGTCGTTTCTGTTCTTCCGGCAATGTTCGGCAAGTCTCTGAAACTTGCGGATTTGGCCCCAGGCTTGGCACGCTCTGCTACTGTTAGGAATCGGATTGTCCGGTAATGGAGTGGCAAGTCTCGGTCTCGTCTACCCGTTCCGATCGAACCCGCGGTTAGTTGCACCTCCGAACATAAGTCCTGCGATGCCGAGTGGAAACAATGGCGATTTGATCCAGCGTTCTGGGTGCTGTCACAGAACGAGCTTTCGAAGATGGAGCGGATGTAGTGCTGGTGACAGCTCGTGTGTGCGGTGAAGAAGACACTCAACCTTAATCTGGGACATTCCGCTGCGAATTTGCATCATCGGAAGTCTGCCGGGACTCAAAAGGTTTTTCGTTGGCATCGCTGGATTCCACGGCGACAACAACGTCGGCCTCCAGCAGCTCCAGATCGCGGCTGATCATCGCCACTACCTGCGGCCGTTTTCAAAGATTATGTTGGCGCTGGCGACCCTGCGCGAGAACGAGCTAGAGGTAGCTCGCGCACAATTTGAGCAGCTCGTTGCGGAATTCCCACCTCAATAGTGAATTCTCTCTGACCAAAACCAGCATTCGCAGTGGCGTTCAGGCCCTTACGCTGTGTCGCGTTTGCTCACGTCGTCGTTCAAGGCCGGGAAGGGGCGGTCTGCTGGCACGATCTCTGTCAGGAGTCTGGCCGGGCTCGGGAGGCGGTTCTGAACATTTCTTGGCGTGGGCAGTCTGGTTCTTCGCTCCCGGAGTCACGGTCATTCCGCCGTCATCATGAAGAAGAACGTTGAGGAGCGAACTGTGAACGTGTAAATTGTTCCCAACGCGGTAGTTAATAAAACCGAGCTTCCTGAATCGGTTCATGAAGAAGCTGACCCGCGAGCGTGTCGTGCCTACCATCTCGGCTAGAGTCTCCTGACTTAGTCTTGGGACGGACACTTCCGGCACCCCTTCTTTACCGAACTGCGCCATCAAGAGAAGAACTCGCGCCAGCCGCTTTTCGCTGGAATTGAAAAGTTGATCGACCAAGTCATCCTGATATCGGATGTTCCGTTTCAGCAAGTATTTGACGAACATGGCCGACAATTTTGGTTCCAGACTCATTGCACGCACCATGGCGTTCCTCTCGATGTGCAGCAGGACGCAGTCGGTCAATGCGGTTGCAGACGACATGCGTAGGGGCTGACCAGCAAGACCACCTTCTCCAAAAAAATCGCCTTCGCCCAGAATGCCAAGAACCGCTTCTCTCCCGTCTTCCGATACCACACTGAGCTGCACCTTCCCGGTTCGGACAAAGAACAGGCCATCCCTGGAATCGCCCTGAGCGAAGATCGTCGTCTTCTTTTGAAAAGACACCATATCCCTACCCTTCCCAATCGTTGAAAGAAAGGCGTGAGGGTCGAAATTAGTTTTTCTCTTCGCGGCCTTGATTTGCTTCACTGGATGCCGTCCTGGCTAGAGTTCTTCATCACTGTCGATTGTGGCAGACAGGCGTGCACTCCGCTGATCAGTTATGCTCACAACGAATGACGAGACAACCAGGGCCGCGCGGTCAGGACGACGCAATATGCGGTTTGCCGAGACAAATTGCTTAGCAGCCTTCCGGCCGGGCAAGTTGCGGACGGTTGACGAAAACAGGCGTTACTCATTGACTCTCAAATGAGTGCGATGAACCGCGTCCCCTGTGGCTCAACCTAGGCAGGCGTATTTTTGTCGGAAAAGAGTTGCGAGCTTTGCCCCGATGCCAAGTATGCCTCTCCACGCACATTAGGCCGGATAGAGACAGGGCCCGGCGCCCACGCAAGCGGTGGATGCTTCCGCCAAGCACGAAATGCGCTAATTTTCCACGAGTACACCTGGGTCGCGGCTGGGAAAACGCAAATCCGTAACCATCGGACGGGTTTTTCCCTCGCGTTCGACATCTATGGCCTCGCAAAGCTGAGCAATGATCAGCATCAGCCTAGCGGCGTTCACCTCGTTGCCAGCCTGCTGTTCAAGGTCGTGCCTATGGTCGGAGCCACTCATAGAGCCTACTTGGGATGTTTCCACCAAACTAGTTCGGGCGCAGCGCGGTGTCTGAGCAATTTGGCTCACCGGGATTTGGCGGCTCTGCGGTCGAGCTTACCCGTGGCATGATGGTTCATGACACCCGATTCAAAACAACAAGAAAGGCGGCGCGCTTTCGCCGCCTTCCAAAGTCCTTCTGTGGCCGGCTTACTGCAACATCTTAACGCTCATCACGTGGATGGCGCCCTTGTCTGTGTAAACGTGCGCGCTGAGTTCGACGTGGTGACCATCGTGACCCTTGAGAGCTTCGGGATTCATGACATCCCACGACTTCTGGTCCTTGTCCGCGACGAAAGCTGCCTTCTCGCCGTCGAACTTCACCGTGCCCTTGACGTTCTTCAAAGGCGCCGAAGCCGCCGCGTTGGGAGGGGCCTGCCCCGTGGTGTCTTGCGCTATGGCGGAAACAGCGATCATCATTACAGAGAGTGTCAGTGCTAAAACCCACAGCTTTTTCATGTTTCTATTCTCCTTGGTAATAGTTAGATTTTCCACTTCATAACACTTAGCAAATACGCTTGTCCTACACGATCTTGAGGACGGTGCCTTGGCTCTGGGTCTGAGTCAGGTAAGGCTAAGCCTTAAATTGCGCTCGCTCTGAGCTGTCGTGGCAAAGCTTTACCGCTACGCTGGGCTTTCCTGCCAAACTCTTCTTCCGAAGACCATCTACCAATCGCGCGTCTTCCGCGATCAACTTTGGGCTTCTTTGCCTTCCACCACTTTGGATTTCAAGCAGCCTCTGCATTAACTCCGTGAAGTTTTCCATGACTTCCTCCAAGACTGGCAAGCCTAGTTTGCTGGACATGCTAGGTGACGGCCAGGCAGAAAACTGTTCAAAACTGGACACTCTTGGTGTCGGAGTGTGCGTCATCCTTACTTGGCGTTTCGCACTCGAAAAAGCCAGTTGCCTCAACGGCGGTTACCCTTTGCTTTGGTTTCCACGGCCTCGGGCGCGGAGAGTTTGCGATCTCGGTGTGGCTTGCTACGTAGGGTACCGTTAGGCGGTTCGCAACCCATTCCGATCACAGCCCCACAAGTAGAACAAGCACGGACAATACCTGCTTCCGGGTGAGTTCTTTGCTTTTCACCGCGACATAGTGCAACGCCTCGCAGTCGCGAAAATGCTCAATATTGCTCACTTTCAACAACATTAGCCTAGCGGCAAACTCGTTCGCCGATCAGTCAGGAAACGCTTGGCCGAGATGATAGGGACAACCCGGGCGCGAGTCAGTTTTTTCATGAACAGGTTCAGAAAGCTAGGTTTCATCGACTATGATGCCCGGAGTGGGCTGCCAGTTCATAGTGCACTTCTAAATATCGTCCTCCACGATTAGCTTGCGTACTGCAATCCCGCAAACAAAGCTTCCGGACAGCGATGAGCAAATCATCCACCTGCTGGATCTAATCCGGAAAGCGGCGTTATTTTCATCGCGACCAGCACCTCCAACAGAGTTGCTGTATTACGAACGCTGCCAGAGATGGAGATGAGCGCCTCTGAGATAAGGGGATGTTGGGCTGCTAGCAAGTCGAGACGGTCACTCACATTGTAGAGTTGCCGAACTTCGTGCAAAATTGCGACAGGATGCATGGGTGGCAGTCGTCCCACTCCTTTCACTAGCCACGATGCTAGGTGCGACTGAGACAATTGTCTGGTCACATTGGATCACTTTGCATGCGCCCAACAGCAACCTGTGCGAGATACCTGGCCAAATTTGATTCTGAAGCCTGTGCAGTCTGGACCAGCCGTGTCATTCGTTCCAAGCCCATGCTGTATCTGTGAGGACATGAGCGGTAATGGCAAACCGACCTTGGCCGGCGTCTTGAAAAGAAACGATGCCCATATCGCCAACAAGCCGATTCCCAAACTTTGTAAAGCTTCCCAACCACCGCTGTCGCACGCTGGGGGCGATCTCTGACGAAAAGGACTCGGTCGTCAAGTGGGATGACGACGGTCGTATGAGACTGCGCCCCTTGCTTGAGAGGGTTTAGCCTGCGACGGAGCTAGGCCAATCTGCCAAATCTGATGCTACAGATCGCAGCTCATGAAGCTAAACCATTCCAGCCGCCGCCACGCGTTTGGCATCGACACTCAACTATCAGTGGTGACGATCCCGCCAGAACTAGTGATGGCAGAGTGTTCACAACTGAACATTTTCGCTAATCGGTGTTTGGCATACTTTTCCAAGTCAAGGAAATCAGGCCCACGTGGAACACTATGAGAAATGGATAGAACTATGCACGAAGGCAGCCGTCGAACCAGACTCTAAGAAAATGCTGGTTCTGATGAAGGAACTCGACGATCTGTTGGAAGCCGAAGATAGAGAATACCTGGAAGTCTCTATGCGGACCGCCGAAGACCATACGTAAACCTCTGAACGTGTCAGGAAATAGAGTTCTTTCACATGGTACTCAGTCTCCTGCTTACTTGAGATCACGCGTGAGTACGACTCGGCATTGCCGCTCATGCTGGTCAGCGTGATCGCGGACGGGATTGCGATCCTGCTCATGCCTAAGTCCTCGATCATGACCGGTTTCATAATCCGCCTGGATGCGCATACCGCGACGCGCCAACTTCTCCACGTTGCTGAAAACAGCCTGCCCTCGCCCGGACAAAGAAATGACTGGCCCGACCTGCTGCTGATGGACCTGGCAAGAAATGCGTCAACCGAAATTGGTGCGTGGGCGGAAGTGAACGGTTTGGCGCGCGAAACCGTCTCTTGAGGATTCGCAACTGCATGCGGGATTACACCCTCAGTGTTACGCGCCGAATTACGCACCCGTAGGGCGTGGCTTCGCATTACGCGAGGCTCTGAACGCCTGTGCAGGATCGCAGCGGATACCAGCTTTTCCGATCAGGCGCACATGACCCGCTGGATTCACCGCGTTACCGGCGCACCCCCGGCCGCCTGGCGGCGGAGCGCTGGCGGTCTCGAAGCTGGCATCCAAGAATCAATTGCACCGCAGATGTGGGCGGGAAGCTAATGAGGATCACGACCGATCCTACTGGGCAACGCATCATCTCTGCCGGATACGTCCAGCACGTAACATAGCGAATTCGATCGCCAGCGGGCGGTTCACGCCACAGTAGGTGAAGGAAATTTCTGGCCTCAGAACAGACCGGATGAAGTGTGCCGTGCACTTCGCAGGTTCCGTTGCGATGATCGCGGACTGTTCTTCACGCAGTCGTCAATTTAGACATCTCCAGTTTCCGGGGAGATTCGGCAATGCCAACAGCTAATTGTGGATTTGTTTTCATCCGAAATTCACATTCGCGTCGACTTTTCGTAACGGTGTGCACGTTACGGTTATGCGTCGTTGTTCCCCGCCTGAGGCGAGCCTGGTCTTTCACCCCTGCGCGGCGAATTCAGCACCGTACTCCGCCGGCGACGCTGTGCCGCCATAACTCTTAATTTCGGGCCAGCATTGAGCTTCTCGAAGGGAAACTGGTGATGAGATCCACAGTACAAGTCGCCAAGCTAACTCAGTCCGCTGCTCCCGGCGATCGCTATGTCCGTGATGATGACCAGACAGACCCAGTGTCTGATAACGGCAAGGAACATGGTTTCGCTACCAGTGGAAACTCAGATAAAAGTGGGCAACCTCCCATGAACATTATTTTCTCCTCGCACTGCAATTGCGCCTTGGGCGTTCAGCCTGCCCCAGTTTTCTTCAAGGCTAGTACGATCCGCAATAGTAGTGAATTGTGTCGCTTGAGTTCTTCCGAAATTCTTGTCAGACTCAGGCGGGAGCAACACAAGAAGCCGGTTCGATGAAAATCAACTCGAAACCGAAAACGTTTCGTCTATTCGCCGCATTGTTCCTCTTAGTAATCACGGTCCAGTCACCAGCGCAGAATGTTGTACTAAGCGGCGCGCTGAGCGGACGGATCACGGACCAGACGGGAGCGGTGGTGCCGCGAGCATCGGTGGTCGTACGTAACCTTGCGACCGGCGTGAATCAATCGGCAGAGACCAACCGTGAAGGTCTGTATCAGCTTCCGGCGCTGATGCCGGGCGCCTATTCCATCACCGCAAGTCAAAAGGGTTTTCGTACTGTCCAGGTCTTAGTGCAAGTGCGGGTAGGGAGCACCACGTTACAGGACGTCAAACTGCAAGTCGGGGCCGGGTCGGACCAGGTCAAGGTGATTGGGACGGCGCCGCTGCTGCGGCCGGCTGAATCCTCCGCAAGCACGGTCCTGGAGCGATCTTTTATTGATGAACTGCCGCTCAATGGCCGCCGTTACACCGACTTCACGACGCTGACGCCCAATACCAGCTACGACGGCGACACGGGCCTGGTGAGCATTGCTGGACAACAGGGCGGAGAGGACTCGGGATACGCCAATGGAAATGGTTCCAATGCTTTCACCGTTGACGGAAGCAATGCTACCAACAACTTCTTTGCCGATATTATCGGCCGTTACCGCATCCCGTACCTGTACGGGGAGGACGGAATCGAGGAGTTTCAAGTCTCGGTGAGCCCGTATTCGGCGATCTATGGAGGTGGAGCGGGATTCGTCAATGCGGTGACGCGGTCGGGAAGCAATGTGTTCCACGGCAGCGCATTTTATTACAACAGGAACTCCGCGACTGGGGCCAACGACGCCCTCGACAAAGCCGCTGGTTTTGCGAAGCCAGAAGACGCCCTACAGCAATTCGGCGTCGGGCTCGGTGGCTCAATCGCGCGGAATCGTTTATGGTTCTTCCTGGATTACGAGCAACAACTGCGGAACAATCCGATTTCCGTTATCAACCCGGCGTTAGCGACGACTCCAACGAACTTGGCCTCTTTTTTGACCGCTAATTTTGGGATTCCAGCCGGGACATCGCTACCTGCGCCAAACGGACCCTTGCCGGTACCGGGCAGCGACACCGCACCTGATCCGACCAATCCGGTATACCTCCAGCAGGTTTCGAACACCGTGAACGCGCTCAACTCCAATCTTGGCAGCAAGGCCAGAAAGCGCGACGATCTGGTGATCGCACCAAGGCTGGACTTTCGGGCCAGTTCGCGCGATAGCCTGTTCCTGAGCCTCAATGTCAATCGCTTCAACTCGCCTGGAGGCGTCATCACCGACCCCACGGTAGGTAACTATGGAACGCAGACACTGGCCAATGCCTATGTGCATACCTTCCAGGCCAGTCTGGGATGGACGCACACGTTCTCCTCGAGACTACTGAATGAATTCCACGCCGGCACTTCGCAAGACAATGAGATCTCGACACCGACCGGGTTGGCCCCCGGTATCCCCACATTGATTCTGGATAGCCCGTCCGCTCTTATCCTGGGCAACGCTCCCTTCTCTGTCGGAAGAGTTTTTGAAAGACAGTATTCTTTCGCCGACCGGGTCGATTACGTGATTGGCAAACACACTTTGCAATTCGGTTTCGAGATGAACCGCGCCTGGGACGCGGACAGCAATAATGGCGGCGCGGATCCGAATGCCGCCGTCCAGTTCGGGTCGTTCCTAGGCAGTTACGAGTTTTCGAATCTGGAGGCTCTGGCGCTCGGCGAATACAACGTGTTCAGTCAGACTTCGGGAAAGCCGGCTTTTTCTTTTACCGTGCCTTACTATGGATTCTATGTGCAGGACTCGTTCCGCGTTTTGCCGAAGTTGACGCTGGAGATGGGACTGCGCGAGGACTTCCAGGTTTATCCGCAACCCGCGAAAAATCCCGCCTTTCCGCTCACCGGACAATATCCCAACCGATTTCTGCGCCTGGCGCCGCGCTTCGGATTTGCCTGGCAGCCCACGTCGAAGACCGTAGTGCGCGGAGGATTCGGCCGGTTCTATACCAACATGAACGGCCTGAACTACCGCAACTCGGTTGTTTCAGACGGACTGGCGTCGCAACAGTCCTCGGTAAGTCTCAGTTACACTGCGGGTGCGCCGAACCAGCAGGTGCCAACGTTCCCAAATATCCTTCCGAGTACTTCCCCCCTGTTTCAGGCCTCCCCGGACATTTCCTTGGTCTCTCCGCAGTTTCGAGTGCCCTATATATTGCAGGCGAGTTTACAGATTGAGCGCGAGATTTCCCGAGACACAACGGTCAGTATCGGCACCATGTGGAATCACGGCGTGCATCTGCTCTCGGGCAGTGCCTATGACTTAAACCTGAATCCACTGCAGGGCACGACGACGTACATCGTCTGCCCGCCCGGCACAACCACAGCGCCCTGCAGTGGGCGGACCCTCACTCTACCGAACATGGACAACGGTCTGCTGAGTGAAGGCCGCATCAACCCACACTTTGGCCAGATCAACGAATTGATCAGCCCCGGGCAAAACTATTACAACTCTTTTTTTGTACAGTTGCAGCGGCGCATGTCACGAGGCCTTTCGCTGCAGTTGTCCTATACGTTCGCCAAGAGCATAATGCTCGACGGGATGGACTTCAACAATCAGTTCGACTTCAGTAATACTCACGCTGCTTCGCTGCTAGACCAGCGGCATCGCATTACGCTTGCCGGTGTCTATCAACCCGGGTTGGAAAAGTTGACCAAGTCTGACACCGGCCGCGCGTTACTCTCCGGCTGGACGCTGAGCAGTGTCATGGAGTTTTCTTCTGGCCGTCCGTACGCGGGATTGTTGAGTCCCGCGTGCACAAGTTCCACCTTGTCTTTCACCAATTGCGACGGCGCCAATGGCAACCTGAATGACAGCGCGTTTAATCAGGGTACCGCGAACACTGCGGCGGGCATCAACGGCGGTGGCCCCACGCCGGGAATCGGCCTGAATTCTTTTTATGGTCCATGGCTGGAGAGGATCGATGTTGGTTTGGCGCGAAGCTTCGAAATCCGCGAGGGCACGGAACTCCAATTTCAAGTGCAGGCCTTCAATCTGTTTAACCACGCCAACTACTATGTGCAGAATGGCAACGGGATCAACCAACTGCAATACAACCCCATCGGGACCAACTGCGGTGACGGTGCAACCCTGAAGCAATCCTGCTATCTGGTGCCCAACTCTGGCCCAGGCAACTTCGGAGCGCTCCAGGAGATTAGCCCGAACGGCCTTCCACGGGTGTTGCAGTTCGCGGCACGGTTCACTTTCTAGGTTCGCACCCATGTCCCAGTCTCCAAACCCAGCCGCGCTTGATCAAGTGGAGCATCTGCTGGTGTCGGCCGCTGAATTGCTCAGGGCCGGGCGACCCGCCGACGCGATCGCGCCGTTGCGGGAAGCAGCGCTGTTGCAGCCGTCCAATTCCATCATCCAACACGATCTCGGCCTCGCCTGCCTCGAGGTCGGCCGCCTGCCGGATGCCATCGCGGCATTGCAGCGGGCCGTCGCCAGCAACCCGCGCTACGCAGATGCATATTTCCGCCTGGGAATCGCCTTCGAGCAGTTGGGCAACATACGCGGAGCACTCGCGGCGTACGACTGCACCACCAAGCTGCTGCCATCCCTGACCGAGGCGTGGTTCCGCGCCGGTGCGCTGGTTTACACATTCGGCCATCGCGAGGACGCCATCGCCTGTTTCCGGCGCGCGGCGGTGACGGGAGGGAGGACCAACTTCGGCCGCCT
>Ga0206981_10174_pt1 | contig 19455 bp, 15 predicted proteins | sample Alteio_BWMinCont_17_FD_153312 | JGI IMG/M metagenome (GOLD analysis project Ga0206981, IMG submission 153312) | Enriched cells from forest soil in Barre Woods Harvard Forest LTER site, Petersham, Massachusetts, United States -... | ecosystem: Environmental > Terrestrial > Soil > Temperate forest >... | reverse complement strand
CCTCGAACATGACGCTGCCGCCCTCGGCGATGACTTTGTTCAGCAGATTGCCGGTGTCGGTGACAAAGGGGCGCACTTGTTCGGCCGCGGCGGCGTATTCGTCGAACATTTTGGCTGGATCGATGGGCTCGCTGCCGAAGAGCGCGTGAACGATGGCGTTCTTCTCCTGGCAGGCGTTTTCAATGTGTGCCTGGAGGATTTTGGGGTTTAGCAGATCGACGATGCGCAGGCCGCTGCGAGCCATTTTGTCCTCGTAGGCGGGGCCGATGCCGCGGCTGGTGGTGCCGATCTTCTGGCGGCCGGGCGCGCTTTCGGCGGCCAGCTCGATCATGCGGTGATAGGGCAGGATGACCTGGGCGCGGTTGGAGACGAAGAGCTGGCTGTCGACATCGACGCCGAGATCGCGGAGCTTGGCGACTTCTTTGAGGAAGGCGATGGGATCGAGCACCACTCCGTTGCCGATGACGCCCTTGCAGTTGGGACGAAGCACGCCGCAGGGGATCAGTTGCAGCACGAATTTCTGGCCATGGATGATGACTGTATGTCCGGCGTTATGGCCGCCCGCATAACGGGCCACGGCGGCAAACTGCCCGCTCAGCACATCCACAATCTTGCCTTTGCCTTCGTCGCCCCATTGGGCGCCGAGCACCACTGCTGTCTTCGCTCGCATGGATTCCATTTCCCTGGGGCTTCCCTGGCTCATATCCGTTTAGGAATTGAGTGCGGAAAAAGCTTGCCGGGTGGGTTGGGTGAGGTACTGGTGCGTCGGAGTACGACCGCACCACTGGTAATGATATACCGAGGCTGGGTTTACGACCCAACTCCCGGCGCAATTGCCAGTGTAGTTTCTTGAGTAATTCCAGGATCGGCAGGTCCGGCTAGAATGCCCGGCTAAAATGCAGAGATGCCTGAATTACCTGAGGTTGAAACTATTGCCCGCGGAGTCGACGAGCGGCTGCGCGGGGACCGCATTGTCGAAGTCTGGTTTGGATCGCATGTGCAGCCTTTCAAGACTGCGCCTGCAGTGCAGGCTGCGGGCCTTGAGGGGCGTGTGATCCTGGGGGTGCATCGCGTTGGCAAGCATATCGTCTGCGAACTGGGTGATGTGGCCGACGGCGATGATACGGGCGCCAAGGCGCAGTGGATCGTTCACCTGGGGATGACGGGGCGGCTGCTGGTGACTACGCCGGAGGGTCCGGTGGCTCCTCATACACATGCACGGCTGACGCTCGAGAGCGGCAAGGAGATGCGGTTCGTCGATCCGCGGCGTTTTGGTCGGCTTGAGTTCAGATTGCTGGGCGGGGACAAGGCCGGGGACAAGGCTTTTGTGGGGCCAGGCGCCGAACCGCTGACCATTACGCCGGAGGCTTTCGTCGAGCTTTTTCGCGGGCGGCGTCTGGCGATCAAGGCGGCGCTGTTGAACCAGACTCTGCTGCACGGGGTGGGGAACATCTACGCGGATGAGAGTTTGTTCCACGCCGGAATCCGCCCGCGAAGGATGGCCGGCCGGCTCAAGCGCGCCGAGCTGCTGAAACTGCGCGAAGCATTGCTACAGGTGCTGTGTCATGCGATTGAGCTGGGCGGCTCGTCGGTTTCGGATTATGTGGATGCAGATGGGGTGCGCGGGTTTTTCCAGCTTGAGCATCGCGTTTATCTGCGAACGGGGCAGCCTTGCATGGTCTGCGGAACGCCTATTCGCAGAATTCTGCTGGCGGGGAGGGGGACGCATTTTTGCCCTGTCTGCCAGCGGTAGTCGATACGAGTTTTGAGTTGCATTTTCCGTATTCATGAAGATCGCCGGAGCAAAATCTCTTATTTTTAGAATTTTCCAAGGTGCGGCTAGCCCGTAAGTGATAGAAAACAATCAATCGTTCGATTGGCTTTTCAATTGCTACCTAGTAGGGCGCCAGTGATGTCCGGTGACTGTGGTTCAATCCAGTTCACCTCCATTGAGGGCTTCAGGACGAGAAGAACGCCAACCAAGAGCGTTCCCTGCCAGGAGCCACTCTATAGAAACCTGAGGGTGATCCAAGAGAATCACCTTGAAGGTTCCCAATCTTGGGAGGCCAGTGCCCAAGACGTCATCCTAACCGCAATTGAGCGGAGACAAGTGCCACCCCCGACCGGGTGGCATTTTGCCGTTGGTACGTTAGGCGACCCACATTGTATTTGCATCTTTATGTGTGTCTTCCCCGAACAAGATGCAGCCCGGTACTTGCGCGGTTTTGGGTGGTACTGCCATACTCTTTTCAAGCTGAAGCTTGGCGCGGAAGGAAAAGCGACGCGTTGTGCGTTCCAAATCTTGCCAGTGGGCCAGCTTCCCTGTAGTATCGGTATTGCTCCAGTCGCGCAGCGATAAGGAGCCTCTCCCGACAGAATGAAGGCATCAGGCAAGGCGCGCCGGGTAGAACTGCGAGGCTGCGATAGACGAGAGTACGCTGCACACTGCGATCGGAAACAGCTTCGCGGAGTTGGCAGCGGAAACCGGTTTTCCGGGAGAACTCAGCGGACAGTGAGTTTTTATACGTCGCGGGTAGTCCAATATGGAATTTCGTGGAGTATTTCCGATTCCAACGGGCCCAATTCAGGAAAACCCGAGAGATTTTCGAGTGAAAACTCGAAATGCTGGAAGCGGGAACCAGGCATCCGGCACACTTGTCTTGCACTTGGCTGTCTTTTACCTGGCTCGATGAGTCCGCGTTGGCGGGTTATGCCGGTCTTAGGTATTTACAGAAATCAGGTTGTTGTATTGACTTGATGGCAGCGGGACCGATGGGCCGGATCGCTGGGTGCATGGTTGGAGATAGTTTTTAATCATTTTCATCACGGGCATTGCCGGAACTGAGCGCTTGAGCAAGCGGGAGCGCTCCTGGCAAAAGCAAAAGCAGGAAGAGCACGCATGACAACAGAATCAACGCAGCCGCCGTCAGAGGCGGGGCAAGCTCCGGCAAGTGTGCCAGGGCAGTCGCAGGGGCATCGGCGCCGCCGACGCCGCCGCAAGACCAAGGGTGGCCTGGCAGCACAGAGCCAGAACGGCCAGCTTCAAAGCGGCCAACCGCAGGCTACAGCAGCTCCGCAGAGCGCCTTGCAACCGGCAGCACCCCGCGCCAACGTTCCGTTGCAGCAGGGACCTCCTCCCAGCCAGGGACGGAAGAAAAAGAAATCGCAATCCAAACCACCCAGCTTCCAAGCCTCGCCGGGGAACAGCATCAACGGCAGCAATGGATTCAATGGCAATGGCGGCTCTGGCGGGGGCAAGAAGCGCAAGCAGCAGAAGGGGCCACGCCAGTTCGTTGGGCCGATGGATCACAGCTACCGTGTGGCGAATGGCAATGTCGCAGACGGGCCGCCTTCGACAATCCCCTTTCAGGGCAACGGCCATGGCGCTTACTACAATGACACTCCAGCGCGCGGAACTGTAACGCCTGCCATCGCCGAGAACGCTCCTACGAAGATCTTCTTCTTTATTGAAGATCTCTTCTTCCTGGCCAAGATTCAGGAGGCCTCCCGCAAGCTGGGGGTCAAGGTGGAGTTCGTCAAGGGCGACAAGGAAGTGGTTGCGCGCATCTGCGATGCGCCGGAAGAAGAACGCGCTTCCTTGCTGGTCTTCGATCTGAACAATACGGCGGCGAAACCATTGACCTTGATTCCGAAGTTCAAGGCCAAATTCAAAAAGTCGGTGTCGATCATTGGCTTCCTCTCGCATCTGCAAGGGGACCTGAAGATGAAGGCGTCTGAGGCCGGTTGCGATTCGGTGATGCCGCGTTCGGCTTTCTCGCAGAGCCTGCCTAATCTTCTGCGCCGGTACGGCATGGAAGAGGAAGAAGACAACTACCCGCAGCCGATGTAAGGCCGGGCTTTGAGCAAAGACAAAAGGGCGCTTCCGACTGGGAGCGCCCTTTTGTCTTTGAATTTGTAGAGGCTTACCCCGGAGGCCAGTTCATGATGCGGCCGCCGAGCAGGTGCAGGTGGAGATGGTCGACGGTCTGGCCGCCGTCTTCGCCGGTATTGATGACGGTACGGTAGCCCTTGGCTAATCCCTTTTGGCGGGCGAGTTCCGCTACGACCCACAGCAAGTGGCCGAGCAGCGGAGTGTCCTCGACCGATGCTTCGGCGAGTGAACCGATGTGCTTGCGCGGGACGATGAGCACGTGGACAGCGGCGTGGGGATGGATGTCGGCGAAGGCGATGCACTGCTCGTCCTCGTAGACGCGGGTGGAGGGGATGCTTCCGTCGATGATCTTGCAGAAGAGGCAGGACATAATTCGAACAGTATAGGCGACACGCTCTCGCCTATTTTTGAAAGAACTGCGGCTTTTGTCCCGGAGCCCACGGATTGTAGCGAGCGGCAAAAATTGCGCGGCTTTGAATAGAAGGATGATCGTAGGTCCAGAGTTCGATGAAAGGATTCGGATTCGGGTCATCCAGATAGGCCGCGCCCAGTTGGTTGAAGGAAGCGACGGCGGTCTTTTGGGGATCGGGGACTATGCCATGGATTGCCTCCTGTCCGTAGACGTCTGCTTGGTGTTCGGCGTATCGGCTGAGCGCGTTGCCGATGGGTTCCGTGATGGTTTGCAGGGCGGCCAGGGCCAGCAGCAGGACGGCCAATCCCGGCAGGCTGGCGACTGAGTATACGCGCCAGGAAACGCCAAAACGGCGAACCAGACCTTGGGCGAGCCGCGATGCTGCCCAGAAGAGCACAAAGATGCCTGCCGCTCCGAGCGCCAAACCCTTGGGGATGTGGTTCAGAACGTAGTGCCCGCTTTCGTGGCCGAAGGTGAAGAGGATTTCGTCCACTGGCATACGGTCGGCGGTGGTATCCCAGACGACGATGCGCTTGGAGGTTCCGATGCCGGTGACGTAGGCGTTGAGGCCGTTGCTTTTTTCGCTGGCCTTCATCAGGAACATGCGCTCCGGCGGGATGCTGGTGCCGGTGCGCGCCACTACCTGTTCCAGCTCGGTTACCAGCGTCGGATGCGACTTGGCCAGCGGTTCAAAGGTGTCGAAGAGGGGCTCGATGAGGGAGGGAAGAAGGAAGGTGCCGAGGACGATGATTGGCACGACGGCGACGGCAAACCAGAGCCAGTAGCGACGGCGCGACCACGTCCAGCGCATAAGGCCAAAGACAAGCATCAGCAGCGGCGTTTCAAGCAGGACGATCAGGCCGAGGGTCTTGGCTTCGTCCGCGAGCCATGCAGGCCAGCTCTCAATGCTGATGCCGTAGTAGAGCGAAAAGGCGTGGCGTATCGCCGCTACAGGCAAATCGGCCACGACGAATACGAGTGCGGTGAGGAGGGCTGCGAAGATAGCAGATTGCAGCCAGCTTCGTGCGGTTCTGGCTGCAGCCCATTGGCCGAGCCGGGTGGCTGTTCCTGTTGCCAGCAGGAGCCACAGAACGGCGAGTTCCCAGAATTCCGCACCGAAGTGGATTGCCGGTCGAATGCGGCCCAGGGCTGTGGCCTGCGCCAGTTTGTCGGGAGGGAGGGTGTAAGGCTTTGCGGTTGGAAAGGCGGAGTTACGCTGGGCAACCGGCTGTTCAACGGAGGTTGTGGGGACACTCTTTTGTGCCCGGCCCGTCTGACTCATTGATGCCAGTGCCAGCAGCATGACGAAAAAGGCAATTCGACACATTTTCCATGCGGAACGCCCGCCATTTCGCATTGGTTCACCCGCCTGACCGCACTATCTGAGACAATAATCGAAAGAAACGGTTTCCGTTTGCCTTTCTCCCTCTTAAACCATGAGATCAACCTTGTTTGTAGTCCCAGTCCTTTCTGGCGGTAACAGAACCCGGCGCATCACCGGTACCTGCGCTCTGCTCCTCGCCTTTACACTTCCCACATTGAAAGCTCAGACAGCGCCTTTGCCGCCGCTGCTGGACACGATGACCGCCGAGCTGAGCCGAGCTATGGGCTCGCTGGGCAGGCCGGGCGCGGAAAAACAGAGTGAAAAGCAGGTTCCTCCTTACTTTTTGAGTTATTCGGTCGCGGACGCGAGGGGTATCTCGATTCGCGCGCAATACGGAGCGCTGGTCGATTCCGAAGATAGCCGCCAGCGTGTGGTGGATGTGCAGGTCCGCGTCGGCGATCCTAAGCTGGACAATACACATGGAACGCATCGCGGCGCGGCGGTGAACACGATGCAGTTGCCGATTACCGACGATCGCGAGGCGTTGTCCCGTTCGTTGTGGCTGGCGACGAACAGTGGCTACGGCACAGCGCTCGATAACTTTCTTCGCGTGAAGACGGAGTCCGAGGTTCGCGCCAAGGAGGAGGATTCCTCGGGGGATTTTTCGATGGAAGCACCGCAGGTTTCAGTCAATCAGCCTGCGCCGCCGCCGGTGGTCGACAAGGCTGTGTGGGAGGATCGCGTGCGCGGGCTGTCGAAGATCTTTCGTGAGTATCCGGATGTGTATCAGAACATCGTGATGCTGACGGCGCAGAGCGAGACGGATTACTTTGCATCGTCGGAGGGTTCGCGGTTGGCTAATCCGCATCGGTCGGCGCGGTTGATTGTGTTCGCTGTGAGCCGCGCCGACGATGGCATGGATCTGTTTCGTGCGCAGACGTTTGAAGCGGAGACTGTGGCAGGGCTGCCGAAGCAGGCTGAACTTGAAGCCGCCATGCGCGAGTTGGGCAAGAGCCTTGAAGAATTGCGCAAAGCTCCTTTGACTGAGCCGTTCAACGGGCCGGCGATTTTGTCGGGACGCGCTGCGGCTGTCTTCTTCCATGAGGTGCTGGGTCATCGTCTGGAAGGCCAGCGCCAGCGCGGCGACGAAGAGGGTCAGACCTTTACCAAGGAAGTGAACAAGCCGGTGCTGCCGAGCTTCTTGTCGGTTGCCGATGACCCGACGCGGACCAAGTTTGGAGATACATGGCTTAGTGGAACGTACGACTACGACGATGAGGGCCAGAAGGCGAAGAAGGTCGATCTTATTCAGGATGGCGTGTTGAAAACGTTCCTGATGTCGCGGCTGCCGATTGCGAGTTTCAGTAACTCTAATGGGCATGGACGTGGGCAGACGGGTCGTGTGCCTAATGGCCGCCAGGGCAACCTGATCGTGACTTCTACGAAGATGGTACCGGAGCCGGAGCTTCGCAAAATGCTGATCGAAGAAGCGAAGAAGCAGGGCAAGGCCTACGGCCTTTACTTCGAAGATATTTCTTCGGGATTCGCGGTGACGACGCGCAATTCTCCGCAGGCATTTCAGGTGATTCCGTTGGTTGTCTATCGCGTTTATGTCGATGGACGCCCGGATGAGCTGGTGCGCGGTGTGAGCATTGTTGGAACGCCACTGGCGGCGATGAAGCGCATTCTGGCAACAGGCGACAAGAGCGAGGTTTTCAACGGCGAATGCGGCGCTGAGTCGGGGTCGATTCCGGTTTCTGCGGTTGCTCCGGCGATGCTGTTGACGGAGATTGAAACGCAGAAGCAGCAACAGGGCACGGAACGGGTTCCGATTCTGTCGAACCCCAGTGCGATGACTGCTTCCGCAGCCACAACCGGCACTGCAGGAAAGGGAAACTGATGATGAAGAATTGTTTTGCTGTTTCTCTCACTGCTTTGGTACTGGCTTCTACAACGGTTGCGGCGGCTGCCGAGCAAACGCGCGCGGATGCGGAGAAAGATCCGGTGCTTAAGTCGATGCTCATCGAGCTGGACCGTAGTCGCGATCAGCTACAGCTCAAGGGTTTTGAGAAGCCGTTTTTTCTTCAGTACCGCATTGAAGACATTGAGGACTATCAGACCAAGGGCGACTTTGGGGCCAGCGTAGGCGAGGAGCATCGCCATCAGCGCCTGGCGCGTGTAACGGTGCGCGTAGGCGACTACAAGATCGACAGCTCGACGGCGCGCGGCGATGGCTCAGTGGAGTTGGCCGCGCTGGATAACGATCCGCTGGCCTTGCGTGCGGGCCTGTGGCAGGCGACCGACCAGGCTTACAAGGCAGCGCTCAAGGCTTATGCGCAGAAGCAGTCGCAGTTGAAGCAGGTGCAGACGCCGCCGCAGCAGGATGATTTCTCGCACGAGACGCCGGTTGTTTCGCTGGAAGATACGGTGCGCCTCGACGTCGATGGCACGTCGTGGATCAAGCGTATGTGCGATGCCAGCGGCCTCTACCGCACCGATCCAGCGCTCAAGGCGGACCAAAAAGAAGTGCAGTACGCGACGGCGATCTTCCATGCGCGATCTGTGAATAGCTACCTGGTCAGCAGCGAAGGGGCGATCGTACGCAAAGGCCTCACGAGTTACGAGGAGTCCTTTGCAGTAGGCACGCAGGCAGCGGATGGGATGCATCTGGATCGCTCGTATGGATCGAATGGCGTGTCGCTGAAAGATCTCGATTCGGTTGAGGTCTTCAATCAACGCGCGAAGGTTCTGGTTGCTTCGCTGGCGGATTTGCGCAAGGCTCCGCTGGTCGAAGAGGAGTATCACGGGCCGGTGCTATTCTCCGCCGACGCCTCTTCGGATGCGATTCATGAGTTGGTGGCCTCTGCCGTCACGGCAGTGCGTCCCGATCTGGGTACGGAGGCGCGCACCAAGGGAGCGTTTGCATCGAGCTATCATGCGCGCGTGCTGCCGGAGTTTCTGGATGTGGTCGATGACCCAAGCATGACGACCTTCGATGGCAAGACGCTGGTGGGCGCGTACAAGATCGATGACGAAGGCGTGCCTGCGCAACCGGTGAAACTGATTACCGATGGACGGCTGGAAAACTACTTGATTGGCCGCGAGCCGGTGCGTGATTTTCCCAAGTCAAACGGGCATGGCCGGGCTGCACTGACCGGGCCTGCGCGGCCTCAAATCAGCGTATTGAATGTGACGGCGCATGAGGGGTTTTCAGACGCCGATCTGAATCAGAAGATGCTGGCTATGGCCAAGGATCGTGGATTGAAGAGCGTTTATTTTGTTGAAACGCTGGGTCCGGAGATGACGCCACGGCTGCTCTATCGCGTGAGCATCGACGGCAAGCGTGAGCTGGTGCGTGGAGCTACGCTGGACGATCTCGATCAGCGCGCGCTGCGTTCGGGCGTGGTTGCCGCGGGCAAGAAACCTTTTATCGCCAACTACGATGGCGCGGTGCCAGAGACGATCCTCGCGCCGGCATTGCTGTTTGACGATGTCACGGTGAAGCGCGCCAATGAAAAGAACGACAAGCTGCCGTTTTATCCTCCGCCGGATTAGGAAATCTATTTCTTTTTCCATGCGCCGACGATTGCGCCCTGCACGGTCATGCCCAGCAGCCAGAAGCCTGCGTTGATGGCCAGAAGGCTGAGTGGGCGGACTTCATAGACATATTCGGTGGCCCATGTGGTTAGCACGAAACCAAACCAGAGCAGCGCTGCAACCTTGATGCCTCGCAACGCCGTCTGCTCCCCAGTCATCTGCGTAAAGCGCGAGATGGCTGCGGCGACCACTAAAGCCGCGAGGAAAGCCGTGCCATATTGCAGAGCCGGATTGATACCGGTAGCCTTCAACCATTCTGTTGTGCGGCCAGTGCCTGCGAGCCACGGCATCATGAAGGCGGTGAACCAGCCTGCTGCAAGGAGAAAGCAGGCGGTGCCGGCGACCAGGATCGCCCAATAGTTTTGCCGTACATTGGATTGCGCCATAGTGATTCATTCCTCCGTTTTGAACGTTGCCTATATCTGTTCGAGAACTGGCGCAAATTCTAGCCGATCTTCGCCGTGTGTGGCCGGATTTTTTGATGAATAGCAAAACTGCGTGACATCGTCGAGGCGCGAAGATTGCGCAGCCGTGTTGTAGCATAGGCTTACGGGAATGAGGTCTCCCATAACCGCCTGCATAGGGCTGATGACTTCTGCCAATTCGATTTCTTGCGAGGCAGACTATGTCCTATCTGTGGGTTACTCTCGGGAGCGCCATCGGCGGGCTTTTGCGCTACGCGATTACGCGGATGATGCTTACTTTCAGCGTCAACTTTCCTTACGGCACGCTGTTGATCAACGTGCTTGGTTCCTTCGTGATTGGATACTTCGGCACGCTCACGTTGCAGAGCGGCAAGTATCCTGCCTCTGACAATCTGCGGCTGTTTGTGATGGTTGGAATTTGCGGAGGGTTTACGACCTTCTCTTCCTTCAGCCTGCAGACGTTTGACTTAATGCGCTCGGGCGGATGGGGCAGGGCGGCGGCGAATGTGGTGTTGTCGGTTGTGCTTTGCGTTGCTGCAGTTGCCGCAGGACATCGACTGGCGCAGCAGACGGTGAATCAGGCGGCGATTGCTGAGACGGCGGAAGAGGAATATACGGGCTGAAGCTGCGTAATCGGCTCAGTCCAATCGCACGAGGTAGGCGTCGCCCTCAACGGGTCTGAGGCTGCGGGCGATCGATTCGGCTTGTGCGCGGTTATCACCTTGGGGGCGGATACGTACCCAATAGCCGGTTGGTCCTTCGAAGTCGATCACTTGAGAGGATTCGTATTCGCGCTCCAGTTCGTCGCGCAGTTTTTCAGCTTTGTGTTCGTGCTCGAATGCGCCTATCTGGACGCACCAGCGGCCGCCGGCATCCATGGGGCGAGGCGTCTGGTAGACATCGACACGTACTGTAGCTGTGCCGGGAAGATAGACGCCTGTGGCCTTCGCTGAAGCTTTGGAGAGATCGAGCAACCGCCCTTGCACAAACGGTCCGCGATCGGTGACACGCATGGTTGCGGACTGGCCTGTCTTCTCGTTGGTCACCACAATGAGCGAGCCCATGGGCAGAGTGCGATGGGCTGCGGTCATCGCGTTCTGGTCGAAGATCTGTCCGTTCGCGCCCTGCCGTTTGTTGTAGGGCGGACCGTACCAACTGGCCACGCCTTCTTCTGAATAAATAGGACGATGACTGGCGACGAACTCGGCATCATCGCCGGAAACTTCGCTGGGCGGCGGAGGCGGTGGGATTGGCCGCGCGGACGGTGGGGTGTTCGGAGCAGGACGGGAGTAGGGGCCGGAGTAAGGACCAGGATTGGACTGGATCGGCGGCGCGGTTTGCGCTACTGGCTGCGGATGATGATGGCTGCATCCTGCGGTGGTGAGCATGAGGACGAGACAGGCAGGCAAAGCAGTGCGCGAAAGCCGTTGCGGCATAAGCGGCAACGTTGGGAGCGGCTGCTTCACAGCCCTCGCTTTCCGTCGGGATCGAGTTTGTCGGCCAGCCGCTCGAGATGGACGGCCATGGTGCGCAGGGCGCCGCCCGATTCGCGTCGAATCTCGGGAACGATGACTCTGTCGACGTACGCGACGGCGTGACGCACTTCTTCGGTGACGCCGGTCATAAAGTCTTCGAATTGGCGGGCAAAATTATCCGCCGATGAGGTGTAGGCGTTCATATTGTGAAGAACCTCGACTCCAGTTTGACTATTCGGTTCGCCCGGCGTCAACGTTTTGCGGGGAAAACTTCGCGCTAAGGTTCCCGGAATATTACCTCTGCATGTTTGTCCAGGCTTTTTCGATTAGCAAGTGGTTGGGAATACAGGGTTAGGGCGGGGCGACCTTTTTCCATATTTCCGCGTCGAATACCTGCAGCGATATGACGGAAACGTGTGTGTGCGCGGACCCAAATCGAAGCTCGATCTGTAGCGCGCTCATCGCGGCCGGCGTTCTGCTCTTTGCAGCGTGTTCGTTGCCGGCGCAGGATTTGAGGGTACAAACTGATGCTTCGGTGTTGGGCGATACGGCGGGCACAGGCGTTGCAGTTGCTGCTTTCAACGGCATGACGCTGCAATTAGAACAGGCAGAGCAAGCGACTCCGCCGCCGGCCCAGCAGCCAGCTAACCAGCCAACTAGCCAGCCAGCTAACACTTCGCAGGCCACTCCACCGGCGCAATCCACACAGCCGCAATCCGGCCAGCCTCAGCCTGTGCAGCAGCCGGGCCTGCCCGAAGCGCCCAAACCAGCCAAGAGCGACGAAAGCGGCAAGAAGGATTGCAAGATCATTCCTTGCCCGACGCCGTTCATCAACTGGTACATGCGTTTCGAAAACGGGCCGCAGGTGAAGCCCATGACTCCCAAAGAAAAGGGCTGGCTGGCCACCAAGAATCTGATCGATCCTTTTAACCTCATCACGATTCTCGGCACTGCCGGAATCTCTGTCGCGGCCGATTCGCATTCGGCTTATGGACCGGGAATGCCGGGGTTCGGGCGCTATGTTGGCGTTACCTTTACCGAGGATATGACGGGCGAGTTCTTCAATACATTCCTGATTCCGTCGATCATGCACCAGGATCCGCATTACCATCGGATGCCGCAGGCCAAGTATCCGCGCCGCGTGCTTCATGCTATTACCCAGGTGGCCTGGACGCAGGGGGACAACGGCAAGGGCATGTTGAACTACGGGAATCTGGTGGGCTTTGCCATCGACGACGAGATTGGCAACCTGTATGTTCCGGGCCGCGAAACCAACGGAGCGGCTTCGGCGCAGCGCTACGCCATTGGCCTGGCAACGGCGCCCATCGACAACTTCATTACCGAGTTTTTGCCGGATGTAGCCAAGCACATTCACGTGCAGGTGGTCATTGTGCAGCGCATCATCAATCAGGTGGCGAGCAAGGATTCAGGGGGATTTTAGTTGACGGCGCTGAACTCGATTGCGGACTCGATTCTTCGGACATCCCTCACTTCACCGTCAGCGTGAAGCTCGTAACATTTTGAACTGTCCCCGAAGTAGCGGTGACGGTGACCGTCGAAGTGCTCGGCTGCGGACTGGAAGAGGACCCCCCACCGCAGGCGGACAGCAGGCTCAATCCGGCGAAACTGACCGTTAGTACAAGCAGAAGCTGCACACTGCGGCGTTTTCTCCAGCCAAGCAGGCATAGGGCAAACGCCAACGCCGTGCCTGAACCGAGTGGACGAACGAGTGGACGCGCGTCCCGCCGGTTCGCGGCCGCCGTCCCGATGGCTACAGTCAGTGTCGTTTTTGCGGCGGCAGCTCCGGACGGGGTCACTGTAGCGGGTGAAAAGCTGCATGTCGCCCCGGCCGGCAAGCCACTGCATGCAAACGTGACTGCAGAGTTGAAGCCATTCTGCGGAGTCACCGATATGGCCACTGAACCGCTCTGTCCGCTGGCCACTGTAACTGCTGCCGGGGAGACTCCCACGGTGAAAGATGGCGGTGGAAGATTAATCGTGTAGACGCCGGTGGCCACTGGGCTATTCGTGTATCCAGGCGCTACCGCAATCGCCTCGATCGTCTCAGTGGAAGAGACTGCGATCGCCCCCGCATACAGTGTCGAGTTGGTCGTTGGTGTCGTGCCGTTGGTCGTGTAGTAGATGCTTGCGCCTGCGGTGGAATCGGTAAGCGTGACGGTCTGAGCGGTTGTGTAGGCGCCCACAGCCGGGCTGAAGGCCGGGGCTGCCGCTGCAGGAATGGAGATCGTATAGGTCGCCGACGCCACTGCGCTGTTCGAGTATCCGGCTGCTTCGGCAATGGCGTTGATGGTAGTAGTCTTGCTGATCGGTAAAGGGGTCGAGTATTTAGAAGACTGGTTGGTCGGCGTGCTGCCGTCAAGGGTGTAGTAGATCGTTGCGCCGGCTGTTTTGTCTGCGATGCTGACTGTCTGTGCTGAGGTGTAGGTTCCAGCAGCCAGGCTGAAAGTGGGCTTGGCGACGGCGGAAGCTGTGGGGGCGAATAGGAAGCCATGTGCTACGCCATTTGCGTCGGTGTAGACACCAGCGAGATTGCCTGCGTCGTTGACGGCGAAGGCGTTGGTGCCTGGGAACGCAGAAGAGCCTGCCGCGCCCGCACCGGGAACGTCGAAGGTGGAGATAGCGCCGGCGGCATTGCGGACGAAGCCGTGATAGGCGCCAGCCGCGTCCGAATAAAGGCCCGAGATGGCGTTGCCGGAGGGACTCATGCTGAAGGGGAGGGTGCCCTGAATCAGACTTGTGCCTGTACCGACGCCGGGAGGGTCGAAGGTCGCGATTATGCCGCTGGCGGATCGGAAGAAGCCGTGGCGAACCGCGGTATTGTCGGTGAAGGCCCCGGCAACGTCGCCGGACGCGTCGATGGTGACTGGAAGTGTGCCGCTGATGCGTTGTGTAACCGATCCCTGCTGCGAACTGCTGTTGCCGCCGCCTGGGGGATCGAAGGACGTGAACGCCCCGCCGGACGTGAGCACGAAACCGTGTCTGTCATTGCTTGAATCGACGTAGGACCCCGCGATTTCGCCGGAGGCGTTGATGGAGTAAACCTGGGTGCCAGCCGCGTAAGAGGTGCTGGAGCCCGGGGCGCTGAATGTGGTGATTGTGCCGTCTGCGGCGCGCACGAATCCATCAAAGGGGCCTGCAAACCCTTTTGAATCTTGTGCAAGGTAAAACCCCGCGACCTGACCCGCATCATTGATGCTCATGGCCACGGTGCCCTGACTTCTGGATGTTGCGAGTGGCCCGGCGAGGAAGACGGTAATAGTTCCATCCGCCGCTCTCACGAAGCCGTGATTGACGTTGTTGGTGTCGATGTATGTTCCAGCGATGTCTCCAGCCGAATTGATGCTAATGGGAATGGTTCCCTGACCGGCTTTGAGGGTTGTGTATGGAACAGCATCGAATTCGGTGATTGTGCCGTTGGCGGCGCGGACGAAGCCGCGATAGACGCCGACCTGGTTGGAATAGACGCCTGCAATCTCGCCCGATGCGTTGATGGCCAGGGCACCGGTTCCTTCGAGCGCGGTCGCGCCTGCGTCCGGTGCCTCGAAGGTGGTGAATGTGCCTGTAATACCCGTTGTGGCCATCGACTTTGGAGTTGCAGCTAGCAGGTCGCGGGGTTCTTGGTGGCCATTGGCGAGAATCCAGAACGCCGGGCGATGATGAACGACGGCGGCTAGACAAGTGGCGGCGAGCGCAACCACGAGCACCGTCCGTGCTGCGAACTTGAGTTGGACTACGGAAACGGAGGCAGTGCGACGGCTCAAAGCGGTCAGACTGCGCCTCATCGAAGAGGGGAACTTCGCGTTTTTCATCAAGAAGAGGCCTCACACGTAGCGAGCTGGGCTTCGCAGGGGTCGTAAAAAATAATGACTGGACGGTTACTGGGAGAGAATAGCAGCGTTTTGGCTGTTTTTGGATCACCCCTTTGGTGAATTTACGAGTCCGTTTCGTTGCCGGGCGTCCTGTGCTGATGGCAATGCGTGCTGCCCGCTCCGCCCGCCTCTGTCGCCGTTCGCAGGCGGATTTTGCCATTCACTGTAGTTTCATTGGGTTGCGCAGGGTGGCGAAGTACCATCGTTATGGCATTTCAGAGTTCCAAGCCGCCTTGGGGGAATCTGAATGCCTATAGGCATAAGTCGTTCAATTTGTGACTCTCGTTGTAGAGCTATCGCATCCAACGGGTCAGTGAATCAAGATTTATAGGTCAAAAGGTCTTAAGACCAAAGGAGATCGCAGCGCCGATGTCAAAAGCGACCAAATACGCAGAGAAAGCAGTCGTCTACGCCGCCAAGGGCGGGTGGGCAGTCTTCGAGCGCCTCAACCAGATCAGCCCCAACGACTCCATCATCCCCAAGTGGAGCGACAAGCCGCTGTTGAAGAGCTGGCAGAAGGAGAAGCCACCTCTCGGCTGGCCGCGTTCGACGGATTCGCTCTGTCCCAAGTGCGTTCCTGAGATTCGCCAGCAGATTCTGGACGGCAAGCTGCCGCATGAGGTGCTGCTGAACGAAAAGGTCGGCGAGATCAAGGCGCAGATCGTGGAGCGCGATGGCTCCATCTATATGGTCAAGGATTGCCCCAAGCATGGCCACTTTGAAGATCTGATGTCGCATGACACGGCCTTCTTCCGCCATCTTGAAGAGAGCTTCCCCGGACGCGATATTCGCGCCCACAATGACGAGAAGCTGCACAACCACGGCACCTCGACGGTGACCCACGGGCGCGGGTCCGTTCTCACTATCGATCTGACCAATCGCTGCAACATGATGTGCGACCCATGCTTCATGGACGCCAACCAGGTTGGCTTTGTCCACGAGCTTACATGGGACGAGATCAAGACCATGCTGGACAACGCGATCACCATCAAGCCGCGTCGCCAGATGAGCGTGCAGTTCTCGGGCGGCGAGCCGACGCTTTCGCCGTACTTCCTCGACGCTGTCTCCTATGCCCGCAAGGTGGGCTATAACAGCGTTCAGGCTGCTTCGAACGGCATTGAATTCGCCAAGAGCAAGGAGCTCTGCCGCGCTTCGGCAGAAGCCGGTTTGCGTTACGTGTATCTCCAGTTCGACGGCATCGGCAACGCGGCCAACTCGCACCGCAAGGTCGGCAACCTGTTCGACGTAAAGTTGCAGGCGATTGCCAATCTGCACGAGGCTGGCGTTGACATCGTGCCGGTCACGACGATCATCAACGGCATCAACAACGAGCAGGTCGGCCGCATCGTCGAGTTCGCGCTCGACAATCCGAAGACCATCAGCTTTCTCAGCTTCCAGCCGGTGTCGTTTACTGGCCGCGACGAGGACATCTCAGACGATCGCCGCCTTGCGCAACGCTATACGCTGAGCCATCTGGCGCATGATGTGAAGGACCAGACCGGCCTCGGCGAGCCGACGCGCGACTGGTTCCCGATCAGCTTCATGAGCACCTTCTCGGATTGGGCCGACAACGTACACGGACCCAACAACGAGTGGGGCCAGCTCTCCTGTGGATGCCACCCCAACTGCGGCATCGGCATGGCGTTGATGATCGACAAGGAAACCAAGGAAGCAGTTCCGGTTACGGCCTTCCTCAACGCCGATCGCCTGGCGCGCGACGTGGCCAAGGTCAACGATGGCGCCCGCGGCAAGTGGATTTCGATGCTCGGCATCACTCTGGCCATGCTGCGCAACTATGATCCCTTCAAGGCTCCCACCCACTTCAACATCAGTTCCATGTTGCAGAAGATGGACAAGAGCTTTGGCGCTTCCGGCAGGAACTACGGCAACGTCAAGGGCGACCGCACCATGGGCGACATCCAAAAGCGGCGTGCCGATCGTTGGAATTTTCTCTTTATTGCCGGCATGTGGTTCCAGGATCTGTTCAACTACGACTTCCGCCGTACCGAACAGTGCATCATTCCTTACGCCACGCAGGAAGGCGAGATCAGCTTCTGCGCGTACAACACGGGCGTGGGCTGGCGCAACATTATCGAGAAGATGCACATGACCGCGACCCTCACCAAGTGGTATGAGGAGCACGGACGTCATGAAATCTTCGCCGGTGGCAAGAAAGTGGGCATGGCGCATCAGGGCCACAAGCTCGAACTGAACATGGAGCATGTCAACTCCGAGGCCAACCACACGCTGGACGATCTGGGCATTGCCAAGAACTCCCGCGAAGAGAAGATTCGCGCCCGCGACGAAAAGATCAAGGTCGACGCAGAGTCTGCTCGCATGGCCAAGCTCTATCGCGAGCATGTTCTGGGTGAGAAGCCGGTCGAGGGTCTGGTTCGTCTCGACTCCATCGCTCCGGCCAAGCCGGTTGCAACCCGCGCGGAAGAGCCGGTCGCAGGCGACTGAATCCGCTGATCGTAAATCACGAAAGCCGTCCTTTCAGGGACGGCTTTCGTGCGACGCGTCCGAGAAATCTCCTATAACGCCCACGTTTGTTTTGGGCTGGAACTTACTCCGAGCTCGATGAGCCATTCTTTGACATTGGCGCCGATGACATCCGGATGGTCCTCCTGCAGGTAGTGAATGCCAGAACTAAGCTGCACGACTCTGCAATTTTTAATCTCCTTCGAAAAACCCTCAGCGAAAGCCGGTGATATTAGTGCGCCTGGATTTCCTACGAAGAGCAGCTTCGGATAAGACGCCTGCGCTAGTGCCCGATGTGCTTCTTCCATGGTTGCATACACATCCGCCGGTTCTCCTGCGATTGGAAGCTCGTTCGGGAATCGCCAGGTGGGTCGCCGCGACTCGGAAGTAGGAAAGGGCGCCCGATAAACGGACATCTCATCTTCGGTGAGCTTTCGTGCGGTTGCTCCGGGAAGGACCCCCTCCACGAATAGGTTACGTTCGAGGATCAGCCCTTCGCCTAATCCGGGCGTCCTGAATTTCTGGAAAGTCTCAATTTGGTCCGGGTGAAAATCCTTCCAGGTGGGCATCGGCCGGATGAACTCCATAAATGCCAGTCCTCGGACAAAATCAGGTCTGCGAGCTGCCAAGTGAAATGCCAGCGCGCTTCCCCAGTCCTGCGCTATGACAAACGCTGACGAGATTCCAGCGTGATCGAGGAATGCATCGAGATATCGCACGTGGTCGATAAACCGATACTCGATGTTGGGTTTTCCTGACTGCCCAAATCCAATGAGATCTGGTGCGATGCAATGCGCCACCGGCGCAACCAGCGGAAGGATATTGCGCCATATATACGACGAGGTTGGATTCCCGTGCAGGAAGAGCGCGACTGGCGCTTCGCGATCTCCCGCTTTCCGGAAGGCCATGGTGGAACCCAGAATGTTCACTTGAGGTAACGCGACGTCAGATAAAACGGTCATGCTTCTGCTCCTTGAATACGGTTTGAAAAACGACGTCCTTGAAGCGATCAAGCGCGGCCGGGCTACGTTCGACTTTCATACGGAGAATTGCGCCCTCCCAGGAAGCCAGGAGGAATTCGGCGAGATCCATCGGCTCGAATGTCGCATCAATTTCACCGACAGCTTGAGCCTCGGCAATACACGAGGCAAACGGAGCGCGCCACTCCACGAAGATTGCCTCTAATCGCCGTCGCAAGAAATCGCTCTGGGAGACGGTCTCAAGACTGAAGTCGCCGATGAGGCAACCGCGATGCCATTGGTCGGTTTCCAGCACTCCGCTGATGATCTCCAGATAGCGTTTCAGTCGCTGCCGGGGAGTCAGAGAGTTGTCGTCCAACGCCTGACTGACATATCCCTTAAGGTTCGCAAAATATCGATCCAACACCTCCTGGGCAAATGTCTCCTTGGAGCGGAAGTGATTGGTGAAGGAGCCCTGCGGAGCTCCAGCGGCTGCGCAGATATCGCGCACGGTCGCGCCGTTGTATCCAGATTGAAACATCACCTTGAGGCCGGCGTTGAGAATGTTTTCACGCAGTGAGGGTTTACTCATAAATGAAATAATACGTACGTGCGTATTTAACTGTCAACCTGCATAGCACGCGCGGCCACAGGCATCAGCTTTTCCATTTAGATTGCACTGACCGCGAGCACCTGTTCGCCTCTCCGCCTAAGCGCTGACGCTTGCGTTTATTTGACAAAAGGCTTGACTGAAGTACGAGAAAGATGTATTTAACTAATAGGTTATTTAACCGAGAGGTTCACAAACGTATGGACCGACTGACAACTACCTTCGCCGCCCTGGCCGATCCTACCCGCCGCGCCATTCTTGCTCGTCTGGCCCTTGGGGAAACGTCGGTGACCGAGTTGGCCGAACCCTTCCAGATGAGTATGCCGGCGGTTTCCAAGCACCTTAAGGTGCTGGAGAAAGCAGGCCTTATCGCCCGCGGCCGTGAGGCAC
>Ga0206981_10173_pt1 | contig 19469 bp, 16 predicted proteins | sample Alteio_BWMinCont_17_FD_153312 | JGI IMG/M metagenome (GOLD analysis project Ga0206981, IMG submission 153312) | Enriched cells from forest soil in Barre Woods Harvard Forest LTER site, Petersham, Massachusetts, United States -... | ecosystem: Environmental > Terrestrial > Soil > Temperate forest >... | reverse complement strand
TTTGAGGCCAACACTTTGTTGGCCTTTGCAATTTACCAGCCGTTTATGGTAATTACAGATGAACCGTTTGAAGGCATAGCCCTAAATTTTCACCCCGATTTTTTCTGCATCCATAAGCATGATAAAGAAGTATCGTGCCATGGTGTTTTGTTCAATAATATTTATGAACCGCCTTTTGTAAGAGTAGATGAACATGCTGCCGCCATCTTTAAAATGGTGCTGGAGCAAATAAAAGCCGAGATGCAAAACCCGGCGATAGCCCAATATGAACTGCTGATATCATACCTCAAAATATTTTTAATAACAGCAGTCCGACTAAAAACTGAGCAACAACCCTCTGAACAAACCATACTTATAGATCGTAAAGAGCCTTTTATCCTTCAAAACCTGAAAGATGCCATCGAAACGCATTTTAAAAAGAAACACTCCGCAAGCGATTATGCCGATATGCTTAATATATCGGCAAAGGCACTGGCTAAACTCACCAAAACACACTTTAACCGCACCTTAACCGATATGATTGCCGAGCGGATTGTTATTGAAGCTAAACGTGAGCTTTACCTAACCAATAAACCGGTAAAAGAAATTGCTTTTGAGTTAGGTTATGATGATGAGTATTATTTCAGCAGGTTCTTTAAAAACAATGCTGATGTTTCACCGCAACTCTATCGTGATACTGTTGGCTCCGGGAGAGCAGTAATGGCTTAGCTGTATTAAATTAAAATTTCTGCAATAATTACACCTGGTTTTTTTTAACCAGGTGCCCTTCATTTATATCATTTTCGTTAATATCCTGGCATAGTATAAAACTAACATAAAAAGTTGTTCCGGCGCCGGGTACGCTTTCAAATGTTATTTTTCCGTTCTGTAATTCAGTAAATTCCTTGCATAATAATAACCCTAAACCTACGCCCTTTTCATTTTTTGTGCCTGAAGTCGACTCGGTTTTTAATGAAAAGATATCATTTTGTTGTTCATACGAAATTCCAAGGCCATTATCCTTTATAATTATCCGGCAATTATTGCCAATAATATCGGCTGATACAATGATCTGTCCACCCGGATTGGTGAATTTAAGAGCGTTATTTATCAAATTCCTTATAATTAGCTGCAGCATATCAGCATCGGCAGTAATAAAAATTGAATTTTTTAATTGATCGGTTAGTTGAATGCCTTTTTCAGCAGCTACCGTTTGATGAATATGTAAAGTAGTTTCTAAGCTTTTTTTAAGGTTTAGCTTAATCATGTTTACAGCTACTCCCCTCATTTGCGATTTGCTCCACAGGAGTAAATTTGCAAGCATTTCCTGCGTGTTTTGAGTAGAATTCAATAACTCTTTCTGGATAGACGATTTTTCATCCTCATTGAGTTTAAACTCCGAAAGAACCTCCAGGTAGTTTTGTATAGATGCCAGGGGCGACCGCAGATCATGTGCCAGGATAGAAAACAGCTTGTTCATTGTAGAATTTGCATACTCCAGCTCAGTTGCTTTTAGTTCAACTAATTTCCGCTCGGTATAATAGCTTCTCCTGACAGAGGTGGTAACTAAAAAAATAAAAAAAACAATAATAAGATAGGTATAGCCAACATCTATAAAACGACTTGTATTATCAGGATATGTGTTCTTTATTGTGCCTGGGTATATGTACTCAATTGCAAGCAGTGTAATAACAATAACAAGGTTTAATGTTATCCAAAACCAATATTGTTTTTTGGGAACTACAGAAATGGTAAGGAAATAAGAAAGTATAAAAATTAAAAGAGAGGGGCCGTTAATGCCTGAATTATATTTATAGTTTACAATCAGAAGAATATTGCATGTGATCATATATACCACAATGCAGGTATTCCACTTCTTTTTAAACCTGGAGTAATAATAACAAAGAACCGAGATGGCAAATACAGCTACCATCAAAACAACTAATTGCTGGATGCCAAGCAGGGAATTTAAAAAAATATTAAGAAATAAAACAACGGCGGAGGCAAGACAAATAGCATTAAAGATTCGCGCCTCTAAGGAGAAACCGGGAGGATACCCAAGAATTTTTTTCCAAAAGGATTGCTTCATTTAAATAACTATTGGTTAAGCATTTACAAGTATAATAATTGCTAATTAAAATACCCTGTAGCGTGTAACAATATTAATACGTAAAATAAAATTAATGGTTTTTTTATTTTGATATTTATTTACGTTATAGACAATTTGTAATTCATTTTGCAGATTATCCTTTATTATCATTGAAACAAAGAGCCACGCTCAGTTCCCATACATTTCTTATATTTATAGAGTAAATGGGTTGTTATGGTCAATAAATTTATCCTCTTTTTTGCTTTTGGATGGTTTAGTAATGCGGTAATGGGGCAAGTGGTCTATCCTGATAAATCTATCCCGTCCAACATTCCAAAATTATTTGGCAAAGGTGTTTTATCGGATGGGTTGAGCAATCGTGATTTTACGATATCGCCCACAAATGATGAAATATTTTTCACGCTGCAGCAGCCCCGGTTTTTAAGCAGCACCATACTACTGATAAAAAAAACTAATGGTAAGTGGGGAAAGCCGCAGGTGGCTCCGTTTTCAGGAAAATACCGCGACCTGGAAGCTTTTTTTACGCCGGATGGTAAAAGTATTTACTTCTCGTCAGACAGGCCTGTGAACGGAACAACGCCTAAAAAGGATTTTGATATCTGGAAGATAAACCGCTTGACAAATGGTAAATGGGGGACACCGATACATTTGGATACCATGGTGAATACCGATAAAGACGAATTTTATCCGAGCGTTGCAAAAAGTGGCAACCTGTATTTTACAGTGGAAGCAGCTTACGGAAAAGGAAAAGAAGATATTGTAATGTGCAGCCCGGTAAAAGATGGCTATAGCAAACCGGTAAGCCTGCCGGAAGCCATTAATTCACCAAACTATGAGTTTAACCCGTTTATTGATCCTGATGAACAGTTTATAATATTTACATCCTTTGGCCGTAAAGATGACCTGGGTGGCGGCGATCTGTATATCAGCCGTAAGGATAAGGATGGCAACTGGCAGCCGGCAAGGCACCTGCCAGTACCAATCAATTCTGCCGGCATAGATTATTGCCCCTATGTTACCCGGGATAAAAAGTACCTTATTTTTACAAGCAACCGGGCTAACCCTGAGTTTTCTGATCTGAAAACAAAAACCTATCAGCAATTAAAAAATATATTAGCCGGTCCCGGGAATGGGTCAGATGATATTTATTGGGTGAAGTTTAACAGTAACTGGTAATTGTTTAAACTATTTACTTAATTGCATCTCAAACCCAATTATGAAAAACCTTACCTTGTGTTTGTTATTGCTAAGCTGTATGGCCAATGCGCAGCAAAAAAAAGTTACCTGGCCTCACCATAAAAAAGCAGTAATTGTACTTACTTACGATGATGCGCTTAATTCGCAGTTGAATGCGGCTATCCCGCAGTTAGATGTTCACCATTTTAAAGGCACTTTTTTTTTAACTGGCGAACTAAATAGTATAACTATTCCTAAATGGCGGGCTGCCGCAAAAAATGGCCATGAACTGGCAAACCATACCCTTTTTCATCCATGCTTAAGCACTACAATGCCTGACAACCCGGCAAATGCTGCTGAAAGGTATTCTATCTATCAAATTATCCGCGAGATCTATACTATGAATAACTTTCTGTATGCATTGGATAACAAAAGTGGCCGCACGTATGCTTATCCGTGTACTGAAACAGAGGTAGGCGGCAAAAGCTATGTTGATTCGCTCCGTAAATCGGGACTTATAAAATATGCAAGGGTAGGCGGCGATGTCGAGGCCATAGTTACTGATTTTAAAAAGCTTGATCCGTTACAGGTGCCATCCTATGGTTTGGATGAAAATACATCCGCCGTGAAATTGATCGCATTTGTTAAAAGAGTGCAAAAAAGTGGCGGCATGGGGATCTTTATGTTCCATGGTATCGGCGGCGATTATATAACAACATCAGCAGAAGCACACAAAGAATTGTTGAATTACCTGGAAAAAAACAGAAAAGAAATTTGGGTTGCTACTTTTCAGCAGGCAATGGATTATATTACGCAGGCAAATAAAGGTAAATAACCCAATTGGTTATAAAAACATGGCTAACAAAATAAAAAGCATTATAAAAGGCACAGGTTTGGTTTTAGACTATATGTACGACAATGCGCATCGTATAATAACCGGACTCCCGCGTTTAAACCGTTCGCAAATAACAGCGCACTTATTTTTAGGCAGCCAGTATAATTTATTAGGATTAAAAAAGCTGAAAGCATTGGGGGTAACTGCTATTGTAAACATGCGCACCCATAATGATTACAGCGATGCTGAACATGCAGGGATCAAATACCTGCATTTACCCACCGTTGATAATACCCCGCCACCATTGGATGTATTACTAAAAGGAGCCGATTTTATTGATGATGAAATAAAGAGCAACGGCGTTGTATATGTGCATTGTCGCCAGGGTTTGGGGCGTGGACCTACCATGGCTATGGCTTACCTGATTAAAACGGGTTTAACTTTTGAAGCTGCTTATGCAATGATAAAAAAGGTCAGGGTTTTTATAAACCCAAGGCCAGGGCAGGTAGCAAGGCTAAAGGAGTTGGAAGGCTATTATAAAAATAAAATTTAGTAAATAGCGATGGGTTTAAATTTTGCAAGGCTCAAAACTTGCAATTTGTCATTCTGAGCGATAGCGAAGAATCTTATCCGCCTGAAATGTTTGCCACATTCAATCGTCGATTTGTCTATAGCATAAGATTCTTCACTGCGTTCAGAATGACAAAAAAGTTATTTATTTCAAGTATTCTTTATTTACAACCATCATTAAAAAAATTACATATATGCCCCCCACCAAAACCGAAAATATCGATTGGATAAACAACCTCAGGCTGGTTGCTTTATATGCGGTTATCATATTGCATTGCACTTCCCTGCTGCTGATGCAATACGGAAAAGTTTCAACGGGCGATTGGCTGGTAGCTGATTTTTTAAACGCAACCGTTAGGTTTGCGGTGCCTGTTTTTGTGATGATAACCGGTGCTTTATTATTACACCGGGAGTATGAAATTGGGAGCTTTCTTAAAAAGCGACTGGTAAGAGTAGTAGTTCCTTTCCTGTTCTGGAGTTTGGTTTATATTGGCTATTCCCTATATAACGAGGAGATAGTTTTTACCGGTGATGTCTGGGCAAACATTAAAATTGTTTTACACCTTTTAAAAACTGGCAGCTCGTACCATTTATGGTATGTATATATGCTGATAGGGCTTTACTTTTTTATACCCGTTATCGGTAAATTTGTACGCCATGCTTCCGAAAAAGAGATCCTGTATTTTTTAGCAGTTTGGTTTGCCGTTATGCTGATAACGCAACCTTATCTGCTGCGCTTTAACCCATCGGTTGATATGCACTATTTTGCAGGTTTTGTTGGCTACCTGGTGCTGGGCCATTATTTAGCTTTTAAAGATTTTAACGTAAAGCACCTGCGGCTTTGGATGATCTTGCTTTTTCTCTTTAGTATCGCATTGATCACTACTGGCTCCAGGTGGGTTATGGCAGATCACAGATGGCCGTCTACCATGTTTTTTGAACCTGTGAGTCCGGCAATTGTATTGCTTGCGGCAAGTGTGTTTCTTATTTTCAAGTTATCTGCTCCTAAATTATCACCTGTTATTATCCGCATCCGTGATTTTGCAGGTGGATTTAATTATGGGATTTACCTTGCCCACGCGCTGGTATTATATTTCCTGGAAGACCCTTTCGGGATCAGCTATAAACTTTGTACGCCTATAATAGCTATTCCGCTAACCGCATTAATCTGTTTTATTGTAACATTACCCTTAGTTTGGTTGGTTAGCAAGGTGCCTTTTGTAGGGAAATGGATTTCGGGATGATCTGCATAAAATAGCCCGATCTCCCGTGTTACTCTGTGAATCTCTTTTCGATCTCCGTGGTAAAAATTAACCACGGAGTTACCGGAGAAGGCACGGAGATCGCAAAGGTCAGGTATAATATCCTCTCAAATAAAAACCCCTGATAATTCGTAATTTTTTTAAGAGATTTGTGCCCTTGCAAACTCTGCTGATTTTATTTTAATGAAGAAACTTACAGAAAGTAATGCAGCCCGGTCTGCGGCAATATTAATCGTTATAACTTTCGTGCTCCGCTGCCTTATTGCAGCCTATACTGGCCTGGGAATTGGCGAATCATATTACTTCAGAGGAGCGCTCAATTTTGATTTAAGCTATTTCGACCAGCCACCTTTGTTTTTTTGGCTGAGTGGTATCAGTGTAAAAATATTCGGTTTAAATAATTTCGGCCTCCGGTTTCCGGCGGTATTGCTGTTTGCGGGTACCAGCTGGCTGATGTTTTTGGTCACCCAAAAATTATTCACTGCGAAGGCTGGTTTTTGGGCAGTTGTTGCAATGAATTTGAGTGCGGTTTTCACTCTGGCCATTGCCTGCTGGTTTCAACCCGATGCGCCGTTGATGTTTTTCTGGATGCTAGCAACGTACTATATTGTTCAATTGATGGTAGGGCCGGGCGCTGAAAAGTCGGAAGCTACCCGTTACAACCGCAAAAGCTGGCTGTTATGGCTGGCAGTGGGTGTAAGTATGGGCTTTGCCACACTAAGCAAATACCACGTATTGTTTTTATTTGCCGGGGTATTTATGTTTGTGGTAACCAATAAAAGCCAGCGCCATTGGCTTCGTCACCCGGGGCCTTATTTGGCAGTTTTAATTACTGTTATTATGGCCTTCCCGGTATTGTGGTGGAATGCCAATAACGGTTGGGTATCGTTTATCTTCCAGGGTTCAAGAGCGGGTGCTAACACAGAGCACTTTAAACTGCACTTTGATTGGTTTTTCCGCAGCATAGGCGGGCAGGCTGCGTTCCTGTTGCCATGGATCTGGTTCCCTATTGTAAGGCAGTTATATATTTCGTATAAGTTGCGTAAACAATTGCTGGCTTATAGCTTTACGTTTTGGATGGCCATATTGCCCATCGTATTTTTTACCATGGTTACGCTCTGGTCAAACCTGCAGTTTCATTTCCACTGGCAGGCTCCTGGTTATATGATGATGTTTATACCGCTTGGCTTTGCTATTGATAAAAGCTTAAGCAGTGTTGATAAAAGGGCCCGGCTTAATCGCAGATGGATCAACTTTTCAGTGTATTTTACTATTATAACTATCGGTGTGCTTGGCACGCATATGGTTACCGGTTTTTGGCAATGGTATGGGCCAAAATGGATTGTATACCAACTTCATAAGGATAATAACGATCCTACCATACAAGGGGTTGATTATACAGATATAAAAACCCGTTTTGATAAAGAGGGCTGGACAAACAACCCCAACATATTTACCGGCACCCCGCGCTGGTGGTTAACCGGCAAGGTGGACTGGGCGCTTAAAGGGACAAAAGATATCACTGTATTTAATAGCGACCCGCGCAACCTGGCTTTTATGGTAGAGCCCCAAAAGCTGGTAGGTAAGGATGCCATTATAATAAGCGACCAGGAGCAGCAGGATGTTAATTCAGATGCCAAACCATTTTTTGATAGTGTGACGCAATTGCCGGATATCAATATAATTCGCAGCGGCAGGGTGGAGTATAAGCTACAGGTTTTTTATGGGAAAAACTTTCATGTTCCTGCCGGTAAGCGCATGGATTTGCCATTGTACAGGCAGTTGATCGGGTTGCCGCCGTTTGGAAAATGAGTAAGACACTAATTGGCACGAATTGATTCGAATTTTACGAATTAATAAAGACAAGAGAATTAAATTGATACGAAGTAAGAAACATAATTGCACTAATCAATATCCCTAATTATACGAATGAATTTATTGAAGATAAGAGATCAACAAACAAATATCCCCGCCATCCAAAATTCGTGCAATTCGAATCAATTCGTGAAATTAGTGCCCATTCTGTTTCTTTTCTTTCCAATATTTTTATCGGCTCAAAACATCAATATCATCCCGCTGCCAAAATCAATTATAAAAACTAACGGGCAGTTTCAGTTAAACAGCAATACCATTATTGGGATGAACAGCAATTCATTGCTGCCGCAAGCCCATTATCTGCAAAAAGAGCTGCAAAAAACAACCGGGATGTTTATTGAAGTTGATCCGAATGAGGTAAAAGCATTGATAGATCTGCAGCTGGTTAAAAGAGATGAGTTACCCGGTTCATACACTTTAAAGATCGAACCAAATAAAATAATTATTACTGCATCAGGAAATGAGGGGATCTTTTACGGCTTGGTTTCTTTGCTTCAAATGTTAAAAACGCAGCCGGTTGGCGCTATTGTTAATATACCTGCCTGCGAAATAAATGATGCGCCAAGATTTCAATGGCGCGGTTTTATGCTGGATGAATCACGCCATTTTTTCGGTAAGGAAAAGGTTAAGCAACTGCTGGATTGGATGGCTTTTTATAAGCTGAACAAATTTCACTGGCACCTTACGGATGTTGATGGCTGGCGGATAGAAATAAAAAAGTACCCTAAACTAACTTCAATTGGCGGGATAGGTAATAAAACCGACTCACTGGCTGAAGCTAAGTATTATACCCAGGCAGATATTAAAGAGATTGTAATCTATGCAGCAGACCGGTTTATAACGGTTATCCCCGAAATTGATATGCCCGGCCATGCAACAGCAGCCAACAGGGCTTATCCTGAATATAGCGGTGGAAGCATCAATAAATACCCCAACTTTACCTTCGACCCGGCTAATGAAAAGACCTACCAGTTTTTGGGTGATATTCTTAAGGAAACCAATTCGCTGTTTCCTGCCGGGATGATCCATTTGGGTGGCGATGAAGTGGCTTTGGGGATCCAGGCCTGGGCTGGCAAACCCGCTATTATGGATCTGATGGCGAAAAATAGGTTCACTTCGCTCGCTGACCTTGAGCATTACTTTTTCCGCCGCATGGCTGATACGGTTATAGGTATGAATGACAAGATCCTTTGCTGGGACGAAGCTGCCGAAACAGATCTGCCTGCCAATAAAACCATTGTGTTTTGGTGGCGGCAAAACGTGCCTTCGCAGTTACAGCTGGCGCTTCAAAAAAAATACCAGGTTGTACTTTGCCCAAGGCTCCCTTTGTATTTTGATTTTGTGCAGGATAAGAGCCATGTTTCAGGGCGCAAATGGGTCGGTACATTTAACAGTGTAAGCAGTGTTTATAATTTCCCTTACAAAGAATTTCCGGCCGATCAATTACAGTCGGGCCAGATCCTTGGCATCCAGGCAAACATCTGGACCGAACTGGTAGGTTCGGAGAAACGATTGGATTTTATGATCTTCCCACGCATGGCAGCCCTTTCAGAAGCTGCATGGACAGATTCTGCAGCAAAAGATGAAAACTCATTTAATGAAAGATTACGTTCTGACTTTGTGCTGTATGATAAAGCAGGAATCTATTATTTCAATCCCCTGGATCCTTCAATGCATCCCGAAGCTATTGATTTTGCACCAAAAATTATAAAACCGGCAGTTAAAGAAAAACATCATAAACGCGGGCACAAATCAAGGTTGAGTGGGCGGCACACAAAGGGTAGTCACACTAAAACTAAACAGCATCATCCAAAAGCTTCTGGAAAACGAAAAACAAAGCATCACTAAAACAGGGCAAACGCATTAAAATGACTCGAAGGGTGCTGCCTGTATAAGGAGGCTCCAATAGGAGCCAGGACTGAGGTTTTGTATTAGTCTATAAACAGGGTGCTCCTCCGGAGCCGATGTTTTTGCTGAAACAAAGCGGACATTTGACTCCAGAGGAGTCACGTGTTTATAGACAATGTGTAAAGTTAGAGAGGGCTCCAGGGGAGCCTCCTAATGATGCGTATTTTTATTTAAATGCCTTTGCCCTGATCGTTAAATGGGACTATTTGTAAAATTTAGCTTAATATTTTCACTAATCTCATTAAGTATTGAGGCTTATTAGCATTACTTTTAACAACGTAGAACAAGTAATCTCTATTAAGCAATATCACTTTGAAAAGCATTCACCCTACTTCTAAAAGATCCCGGACCGAAATACTATTTGCCATTATTTTAATACTGCTTGCATTTGTTAACAATGCTTACAGCCAGGCTGAAGTTGAGCCTTGGGGCAACATAACGGGCATTCGTAAACAAGGGCAGCTTTTTGATTTTGAGTCAAGCATAAAAGTGGTTAGTACTGACAGGAAACATGTAGCTATTACAGCTAAGGAAAAGCAAAGTCCCCATTACAAACGGGTTGCCGATGATGAACAGGAGGTGACCACATGGATTGACAGCTTGTTTTTTAAAGAGAACGTTAAGGATAATGGTGCGGGAAAAATTAGGGTAACCATTCAGCTAACTTCACATAAAGACACCGTATTGCAAGGTGTTTATTTCTGCATCTCTTTACCCCATGAATATTTAAACGCCGGTCTTCGTTATTCAAATGGCGATAAGCAGGAACTGGATCATTTTATTAAGGCCGCCGCAGCTGAATACGACGATAACGCAAAGGGGATTGAGTTTGAAACAACTAAACACAAATTAGGCGTAAAACCCAGTGAGCGGTCGCTGATTATGGTGAGGACTGATTCTGCTCATAATAAATTATTGTTGTACATCCCCATAAAGCTTGGTGGCGTAAAAAATGGCGAGGTGGTTGAAAAAGAGTTTAATATTAAGGTATCGGGGGACATTGATAAAACTCCCGTTAACCTTACTTTAAATACCGCTCAGCAGGGTAGGGCGTTTGAAGGACTTGGCGGTAATTTTCGTTTGCAAAACCCCAAAATGGATCCACAGGTTATTGATTATTGTCTGCAAAACCTGCGCGTAGCCTGGAGCAGAGTTGAAATGCCCTGGCGGTTTTGGCAACCCAATAAGGATGTTGACCCAACTGCCACCGCGGATTCCGGCAAAATAAACCCTGCTGTTAAAAAGGCGATGGAGATGGCGCACAGGCTGGATAGTTTGGGTATCCCAATCATTCTTTCGGCCTGGTTTCCGCCAAATTGGGCAGCTGAAGGTAAGCTTAACTTTCGCCCGGTTAAGGGCGTTTGGGGTAATAAGCTTAATAAGGATAACATGGATGCCATATATAAATCAATTGCTGATTATATCATCTACCTGAAAACTAAATACGGTACCGAAGTAAAGCTATTCTCGTTCAATGAGTCGGATCTTGGCATCAACGTACGGGTAACCGCACAGGAACATGACGATTTTATAAAAGGATGTGGCGCTTATTTTGTGGCACACGGCCTTAAAACAAAAATGCTGCTTGGCGACAACTCTGATGCCAACACCTATAGATTTATTGATCCGGCACTGAATGATCCGGATGCGAAGCAATATATTGGTGCAATATCCTTTCACTCATGGCGTGGCTGGGATAATGCAACACTACAGAAATGGGCTGATGCTGCGAAAAAGCTAAATGTTCCGTTGCTTGTTGGCGAGGGAAGTATTGATGCGGCGGCCTATAGTTATCCAGATATTTTCCAGGAGCAAACCTATGCCTTGCAGGAAATAAACCTATATACCCGGCTGCTTGCAATTTGTCAGCCGGTATCCATACTGCAATGGCAATTAACAGCCGATTATTCACCATTAATTGGCGGTGGTATTTTTGGGAATGATGAACCACTACATCCCGGCCAAAGATTTTGGAACCTTAAGCAATTATCAATAACCCCAAAGGGTTTATTTGCCATGCCAATAACCTGCGACCAACTTGATATCTCATGTGCTGCATTGGGGGATAACAATAAAAGTGCTTATGCAATTCATGTGGTAAACAACGGCACTGAGCGCAGTGTAACCTTAACTGGTTTACCTGCCGGTGTTAAACAAATGAACATATATGTCACCAGCAAAAAGTTGAATATGAAGCAAGGGCACCTATTACAGGTAAGTAATGGAGGAGTAAGCTTTAAATTGCCGGCTACTTGTTATGCAACGCTGATAAGCCAGTAAGCAATTTGCCATGCTGAGATATGAACACCCGGGAAAGTCTGAAGGAGAAATGACAAGGATATAAAGATTTACGAAGTTTTTAAACGGCGAAGCCCTCAACGAGGCCTTTGAAAAACAACAAATCCGAGTTAAACTTCGTAAATCTGACGGCGTTAAAATTTGCCGTGGGTAGCACGAGCGAAGAATGGCAAAGGGAATATTTTATTAATTTTTTATGGATTATCTACACTGGTATCCTGTGCTAAAATGGCGTCATCAGGTGTTTTACCCAAATCATTATCCAGATTGTAAAGCGCATCGTCATTGGCTTTTGCACCACCTGCTTTTTTGATCTTAGCCAACAGGTCAAGCGCCATGGTTTCTTCTTCTGTTTGTTCTTTCACAAACCATTGCATAAAATTCCAGGTTGCCCAATCCTTTTCCTGCAGGCACATGTCAACAATCTTATAGATCTTCGTCGTATTTTCTACTTCCGACTTAAATACTTTTTCAAAGCAATCGTTCACACTTGCAGGGGCAGGTCCGGGCTCAGGGATTGCTGTAACTACTACTTTTCCGCCTCTTTTTAAAATGTATTCCAGGAATTTCATCATGTGATTGCGTTCCTCATTCGAGTGGCGAAAGAGGAAGTTAGCAATACCTTCATAGCCTTTATCGCTGGCCCACGCAGCATAGCTGAGATAGATCTGTGCATTATGCGCTTCATTAGTCATCTGATCGTTCAGTGCCTTTGCAAGCGGATCGGAAAGTCTGTTAGTGTTCATAATAGAATTATTTAAACACTAAACTAATAGCACAGGAAAATGTTTCTTATATCTTGAAAGCGTGTAACAAATAATTGCACACTATATCGGGACATAAAAATAGGGGTGACCTATTTAAAAGCAGAAATATGATTGTTTTTTATGCTCAGGACAAATGATTTACCCACGCTTATTTTTATGCTCCTGTTTACGAGCATAGCTTTTATGGCTTCATCATTTTTTAATGCCTCATACAGATCACGCGCAACAGCTGATCCGCTGATGTTATTGGTTACTTTGCCGTTCTCCAAAGCAATATTAAAGGTGTAGCCCGATTTTCCACGGTCGCCTGCCGATTCAAAATCAGTAATATTTAATTTAAACTGCTGTTCTTCGTTCAGGCTTCTTTTTAAATGCAAACGAATAACCGGGATATACCTTTTCCAGGTAGTTAAGTATTTTCTTTCTTCCATGTAAGTGGGTAAAGGTATCAAATTTATATGCGAATTTGTAAAACAGCGCAGATTAATCGTCCCCTTAATTGTTTTGAAGCAGTTAAAACAAGTATATGGCGCAATTTGTATAGTAAATTGGCGTGTTTACACCTCTTGTGGGTGACTTAAGACCGTTAGATTTGTTTATGGCTAATAAAGCGTAAATTAAATCTACCATATCAAACCAATTAAATTATGTTTAAAAACACAAAAGCATTCAGTGGTTTCTCAGTAAACGACATGCAAAAAGCAAAAGAGTTTTATAACGGGACACTCGGGATTGAGGTTTCTGGAAATGATATGGGAATAATGACCCTTAAAATAGCAGAGGGGACAGATATAGTAGTTTATCCTAAACCCAATCATGAACCTGCAACCTTTACTATCTTAAATTTTGCTGTAGCTGATATTGATAAAGCCGTGGATGAGCTCATAAAAGCAGGTGTTAAATTTGAGCAATATGATTTTGGAGAAATAAAAACCGATGAAAAAGGAATTATGCGCGGGAACGGCTACGGCCCGGATATTGCCTGGTTTAAAGATCCGGCAGGGAATATTTTATCAGTGCTCAAAGAAAGTTGATTTAAGTAGAAACCTTAAATCAATAAATAAAAGGGATTATTCTTTTAACCTTTTGCATGTATCCAAGGTATTGATCGCCAAACTCGCTGGTCAGTGCCTTTTCTTCTACATTCATGCGATAGTTGAGTACAATGGATATGGGTATGACGATAATTATAAAAGAAAGCCAGTTATTTAATAAAACGGCTAATCCTGTTATTATAAGCATTAAGCCTAAATAGCTGGGGTGCCTTACTATTTGATACATGCCATTTGTTTTCAAAACATGTGAGTTGGAGATGGCGACATCAACCGTGAACATGCTGCCTAATTGAATTATAGTTATCCACCTGATAATAAAGCCAACTACTACTATGATAATACCTGTGGTTTGGGTTATGGTTGAGTTTACCGGCCCCCATACCTGCCTTTTGGCCAGCAGGTTGCCGATTATTATACACATGGTAATAATTATCCATAAAAATGGCAATGACCTGCCATCATTTGTAGCTTTGACCTCTGCCTTTTTTGATCTTTTTAAAATAAGCAGTAATAGCTCCGATACGCCGAAAAGTATGCCGAGGTAATTGAAATAAAGCATAATATAATAATAAGCTAATATTGTGAGATTGGCAAATTAATTGAACCTCCTAAATTGTTCTTTCCTGAATTTAGTTGCTTCAGAATGATCGGGTGTTTCTATTGGGAAATGTAATTTTCATTTATTCGCGCTCCTCGTCCTTGCAATTCATTTCCTTACATTAGCTAATTATAAAGGTATATAATTTCAATCAATGAAAACAATATACAACACCATCGGTATTACTTTTTTATTGTTGCGGAAAAAGCTACAATTCCTGATACATAGCAAGGGGTTCTAAAAACTTGCCGGTAATAGCTCAATATCCTCAGTAAACAAGGCTTTATCGCCTTTGATCAAAAAAACTTTAGTTATGTGAAGCTGTAGGCGCTCTTTTCCAGGTGCGTTTAGTTTGATGTACTTTTTAAAATGGATCAGCACCCTGTCGCCCTTTTCAATCATGGATAGGTTTTGTTGAGTCCCGGAAACCTTTTCTAAGCTAACCGTTTTAACATCTCCCGGTAATGACTTGCCTGAAGCAGTAATATCAAAAGTATCCGGGATTATTTTTACCAGGAAATCGGAATGATTTACAATAAATAACTCAGCATGTAGTGTATCCTGCTGATAGTAATTTTTCAAACGAAAATTAAAACCGGAAACAGCTATTTCCTGATCGCTTAAAAATACAAATGGTGGTTGCGGTATTTGCTTTAAGGTTTCAAGATACTTTTTTTGTTTTTCGTTAAAGCCACTTCCGGTATTAAAGGAATAGCCAATTACAGGCGTTACATTTTTTTTACTATAAGCAAGATATTGATCTTTTTCTGCCCGGAATTTTAGAGATAAAGTTGAGATATTGTTGCTGCCTGTAAATTTGTAGGAAACTGTAATGTTATATTCAGGTTTAAAACAGCTGTGCATCCCGGTGATTTGGTATAATTTATAATCATTAAAGGGGTTGAACTTTAAAGCAAGGGTAGTATCTTTTCCCTGCTTTAATAAAAAAGGAGCAAATGCTGTTGTTGGTAGTGAATTTGACCCGTTAGGCGTGTTTATGGCAATTTCCTGTATTTCCAGATCTTTTGAAGCGGTATTTGAAAGCTTGAGCTGTGCGTTTAATTCCTGCTGTTTTATATCCCCTGTAAAGGCAGGTTCTACATTTAGCACGCCTGTGTTTATATTAACAGTGTTGTAGGCTAATTCATTTGCATTGTTTAGTGACTTTTTATTATTGTTGGTGCAGCTATAAAATAAAGTGGCAGTAAAAATGATTAACAGGGATAGCTTCATGTTGTGGATTTGGACTGTATTAGTTAAAAAAGGGTTTTATTAAAAGAAATACTCTGTGTTTCTCTGTGCCTTCTTTGTGTCCTTTGCGGTTTAGAATTAACCACAGAGATCGCTAAGAAGACACAAAGATCACAAAGACCGGGTTTCATTTTAAGATTTTAAGTTCAATATTTTTAACATAAACTCGGAGATTAGTATTATCAATAACCAGTAACAGACCAGATAGAATAAGCATGCGGCGGGGCCTGGATCAACACGCGACCGTCAGCAGCTACTGTTTGGATCCAGCTTGATGCCCCGGTATATTCTTTGATCTGTTGATTTGCCCAATTGGAAGTTACCCATTGTTGCTGCCAGTAATCGGTTCCGTTAAAGTATACAATTACTCCCGGTGCGGCACCATAGCCATTTCTCCTGTCGATGTATTGATCGCTGGCCGAATATAAATTGGTAGTTGTGCCGCCGGCTAATGTTCTGTGGATCCAGATCAAATTGTTCATCCTGCTTTTATCGAGCCAGGTTTCATAATCATTATAAAACATGCAGGGATAGCCCTCATGGGTCATAATATAAGCGTATGCAGAGTATTTGTCGCCAATAATATCCGTATCATGATTGGATACAAAGGTTACTGATTTAGCTCCGTTCCTTTTCAATAGCATATCATCATTCAAATGGGTAAGGTCATGGCTGTCAAATGCCGAATGCATGGCGTAAAAGCAAGCGAAATCAAAGGCAGAAGAAGTTCCACCGGTGGCATTTACCCAGTTTTGTAAATTTGCTGCATTGCCATCCCAATCTTCGCCTACGGCAAAGCCACCAACGCTGTTTACATAGTTTTGAACAACCCAGGCGCCATAACCCAGCACGTAATCAAAACGCCAGCCATCATAATGCATGGTGTTTTTATAATAGCGGGACATACTGTAACTGGCGTTATAAACCCAGTTAGAAACATTAGCCTGTGCATGGCACAGATCAGGAAAGCCTCCGAATGAGCCTTCGTCTGATGCGTGGATATTATTGGGGTGGAAATCACTGTAAGTTCTTGGAAATTTGCCGGATAACGGAGCAAAATTGGTATAAGTATTTGTACCGGTGTATGGGTTTGCCTCCAGTGCGCCACCGCTGCAATGGTTTAATACCATATCAGCATATACCTGGATATTATGGGTATGTGCGTTTGCTATTAATGTATTAAGATCGGTTAAATTACCAAACCTGGTAGTTACAGACCCCATTTGATTATAGGTGCCAAAATCAAAGTAATCAAAGGGATCATACCCCATACTTGATCCGCCGCTTTGCCCTTTTGTTGCAGGAGGAAGCCATATGGCAGAAATGCCAGCCGCATCCCATGCTGCTATTTTGCCGTTCACTGTGCTCCACCAGGACGTACCAGTGGGGGTATTCCAGTAAAATGCCTGCATTAATACACCGCCGCCGGGGCCGGGGGCAGCAAACGAAGAAGTGTTATTGATTTTAACGTTTACCGCGGGTGCGGTTGCTTTCACATCCGTTTTTTTACATTGTGAAAAGGTTAGCAATACCATGAAAAGGAGTGCCTGACTTAGCCTGTAGAATTGTTTTTTCATAATTTTGGTTTTAAATAATATTTACAATTAGTTTTATTGTCTTTTTCATTATTCCGGGAACGTTCCCGGAATGCAATGCAAACGCATCGGGCAGAATTACTTATTTTAATAAGCCTGTTTTAAATAAAGTAAACAGGATGTATAAAAGCATAACAAAACCATGCAAATAAGTAAGTCTTATTATTTAAGTGGCGGTTAAGCCAAATCAATTTTTAATTTAAACAAAACAGGGTATAAGTGTTGTAATTGGTTTAGCAATTGGCGTAAGCTATGAACGGAAACTAAGTTACAGGAATGATTAATAATTGCAAATTAATTTTTAGTAAATGTTTTAAATAATTATCAACTATGTATTTTGTAAATATTAATCATAGAGAAAATTTGATTTGTGATAATTACACGCCTATTTAGTTTGAATTTTGCCGGGTGCTTTTAATGTAAGCGATCTTTATTCTTAAATTATATGTACCAAATACACTAACTTGTTTTTACTTACAGTTAATTTACTTTACGGTAACGTTCCCGGAAATCTGACAGGAATTTGTCCTGAATAAAATTTATGAGAGAGATGATACGCCGATTTTCTGCGCGATTTTGAATTTTCTAATGAATTCTTGATTAGAATTACCTGGCAGGAGCAATAAGCTTGGCAATTATATATAGTCTATTTAATTACTATCACATAAGCCGATCCAATATGTCTCAAAGTCAATTTATTAGCTTTAAGCTTTGTGCATTCTGCTTTTAGCTTTTATATAAATGCAACATGATTTATCAGAGGGTATTGGCAAGTTTTATAATTTCACTTACACGCCCCGCATCCGTTACATCATTGCTGTATTCATCGCCTACGGTATCGCCCATAATAATATGCTCATTTTTATACTTCATTTTGCTCAGCACATGTACCCTTGCAGATGAATGTACTTCAGTAGCCCCCGTAAAACGTACCAGGTCGGCAACGTTTGATTCGCTGACCCCGCTACCGGGCATTATTGAGATCCGGCTTGCCGCTTTGCTTATCAGCCGGGCAATATTATATGCACCTTCCATTGCGGTACTTTTACCACCCGAGGTTAAAATACGTTCACAACCCAGCTCAATAATGTCTTCCATGCTCTGATAAAGGTCGGCGCACATATCAAAAGCACGATGAAAAGTTACGCCTAAGCCCCATTGTTTAGCAAGATTTATCATTTCGGCACAGCGGGCTTTATCAATAGTGCCATCATCATTAAGCATCCCAATTACAACGCCATCGCAACCGGCCTCGATACAATACCTTATATCGGCCATCATTATGTTAAACTCAAGGTCTGTGTATAAAAAATCGCCACCCCGGGGTCTTATCAAAACATATAGTTTAATATGAAGCAGCTTGCGGGCCATTAATATTTCCCCATAGCTGGGGGTAGTTCCGCCTTCAAACAAATTTTCACAAAGCTCCACACGTGAAGCCCCGCCAATTTGCGCCGCCAATGCCGAAGTCACCGAATTTGCGCAAACTTCGAGTGAAACGGGGTAGCCTAAAATTGACGGTTCATTGCTATTCATAGTTCGTTGTTATTAGTTTATAGGCAGGCGGGCTATAAACTTTTAATTATTAGACGGTTAGATATTTTGTAATAATTTTTTAACGGGATATTGGTGCAAATAGTTTTAAATATGGTTAATAATTGGTCTCTCTTTGGATAAGAGCTATCAACTATGACCATAAACTATTTCACAATTCAATAAAAACTTTTACCTGGTACCAGCAGATCCTGTTTTTCGGCATTACAAACCGCAAATGAAAAGCCTTTCTGAATGGCAAATGCGCCATATTCTCCTCTTTTATTAATAGCCAGGAAACCAACCTGGATGTTCTTAGCAGTATCCGGTTTCTTTTTTATAATGCGCTTTACAGCCTCTTTACAGGCATCTTCCGGCGAATATCCCTGGCGCATCAGCTCAACAACCAAAAAGCTGCCAACATTACGGATCACTTCTTCGCCAACACCGGTTGATGTTGCACCGCCCACTTCATTATCAACGTAAAGGCCTGCTCCAATTATCGGGCTGTCGCCAACACGTCCGCGCAATTTAAATGCCATACCGCTGGTGGTGCAAGCGCCGGATATATTGCCTTTGGCATCAATAGCAAGCATTCCAATAGTATCATGGTTATATTTATTGCCGGGAGCGTGCTGTTTGTTCTCAATATTCATA
>Ga0206981_10172_pt1 | contig 19569 bp, 19 predicted proteins | sample Alteio_BWMinCont_17_FD_153312 | JGI IMG/M metagenome (GOLD analysis project Ga0206981, IMG submission 153312) | Enriched cells from forest soil in Barre Woods Harvard Forest LTER site, Petersham, Massachusetts, United States -... | ecosystem: Environmental > Terrestrial > Soil > Temperate forest >... | reverse complement strand
GTAAAAAAACGGCTTCTGATGGCCATTCCCTTTTTGACCAGTTTGAAACCAGGCTTCAAAGCTTTTAAAGAAACCTATTAATCCATCCCAATTTAGGAAAAATCCCGAATAGAAAATGACAACTATCAATAGTGAAACGCCAATAACAAGAGCCAAATCGCTGAACAAATATTTCTTTTTTACTTTTCCAAAAGGTTTCGTTGGTGGAACAAAATATTCAAAAACACGAAGACACAAATAAGCCAAAACAAAACAGATTAGGTGAACAAGAAAAGTTTCTTTTGTTACAATGGCTCCGCTCAAACCAATACCTAGCTGCCAAAGCGAGGTCTTATCTTTCTTGCTCAAAAAACGAAAAAACCCCAGAATAGCCAATATCGAGAAAAACAAAAGTCCCGATTCATGAATACCGTAGCGCGAATAGAATATCATGCCCGGTGAAACCGCTGCAAAGAAAGTCGCTGTATAAGCCACAAAACGACCTACATAATCCTTAAATTGCGCCATTAAATAGAGTGAAGCTAAACCAAAAATCGAAGCCGAAAGACGGATAGCCAAAATATTTCGCCCAAATAAAATTTTGGAAATTAACAGTAAGTAAAAATGGAGAGGACCATGATAGTTCGTGGGATCATAATGATAATAGCCCTGATTTATAACTTGATCAATAAACCAACCGTTAATACCTTCGTCGAAGTGAGGGGGTTTTAATGACAAGAGTAGAAATCGAAAAATAAATCCTATCAAAAGGATGGTCCAGAGAGTCCAATCGAATGGTTTTTCTGCTGATAAGTCTTCTTTCATCACTAAGAATTATGGCATAATATTTGAAGATCGCAAGCATCACGAAAAAAAACCAGGGAGAGGGGAGCGATTGAATATCAACCAGACTAACAACCCATTTCTCTCAATTGTAATTCCGGCCTTTAATGAAGCCTCAAGAGTTAAGAGAAGTATCCAAGATATTCGCAGTTTTCTGACTAGGCTCCCTAAAGAGACAGAAGTTATCGTTGTTATTGAAAAGAGCTCCGATGGCACGGCAGAAATTGCTGAAAATCTGACAAAAGACGATAGTCACTTTCAAATTGTAGTCAGTGATGTTCAGCGTGGCAAAGGATACGCCGTCAAGACAGGCATGCTAAAAGCCAAAGGCGAGATTGTATTCTTCATGGATTTGGATCTCTCAACCCCGCTGGTCGAGATATTTAAGTTTTTAGGTCATTTTGAAAGCAATCCTGAGACCGATATTGTCATTGGAAGCCGTCAGCATGAAGAAAGCGAGATCATTAAGAAGCAACATCCTGTGAGACAAAACATGGGTCACGTTTTTAACTTATTTGTTCAAATGCTCGCTTTCAAGGGAATCAACGATACACAGTGTGGCTTCAAGGCCTTTAGAAAAAGATCGGTATTTCCACTTTTTTCAAGGCAAAAGACCGATGGGTTTTCATTTGATGTTGAGATACTTCTTTTAGCGCGCGCGATTGGATTCAAAATCGATGTATTGCCTGTAAAATGGGTCAATGCCCCCGGTTCAAAAGTTAGAATCGTGCGAGATAGCTCAAAGATGTTCTTTGATTTAATTCGTGTAAAATCCTTAGTCAAAAAAACTTTAAAAACAAATCCTTATAAATGAATTCATCAGAACTGGTATTACAATTCAAACAGTTGTGAAATTATTTTCTCTGCCTTCGACACTATTGTTTTTAGATCACCTTCAGAACTTTGGGCTTTACTCATTTCAGTAGGAGCGAAACTTAATATTTCGCAAAGATTCAAGAAATTCTTTATCTCATTTTTCAAATTATCAGAATTTTCAGGAAGGCGCTTCACTAAATCATCGACTATCAAGGAACCTGCTCCCACTCCGATAACTTCCCCAAGCGTAGCTAATACAGCATTTGTGCATTCCACCCCTACACCTTTGCTGTCCCCAAGTTTTAGTTTTGCTCTTGCGATTTTCATCTTTTCTCTAACACGTTTTTTGACAGCATTTGTCAAATCTGTGGGATCAAAACGAGCGAGTCTGACGAAGAGTGAAACAAAAAACGCTGCCAACAGAGTGAACATGGAAGTCCAAAATATTTTTTTCAGTTTGGGCGGGAAATCAAATGAACTAGATGTTTTAAGATAATGAATGTCCTGTTTCACAGACGGATTCGTAACACCAGAATCATTTTGCGACAGTGGGATACTAATTCCAGGTGCTGTGCTATCGCCAGGGAGTACTTTGACCTGAAAGGCTGGTGTGTTTTGTGACACGTACTTCACAGCTTGGGGATCAAAGTAACTCATTGGAATCGAGGGAATCGTCAGCTCTCCTGCCGCCCGGGGAATAAGCAAAACTTCAAATTCTTGGAAACCATCTCCGGACTTTGAAAACTGGCTCTCCTTTTTTGTATCATATATTTCTACCGTGCTAGGCAAATTGAGAGGTGGCAATTCAATGGCTCTGACATTGCCGCGCCCCTGAAAACGAATTTTCAGACTAAATGGTTGATTAGCTTTGACTTGAGTAGCGCTCACTGAACCCGTGATATGAAACTTTCCGACAGCTCCTGAGAAATTATCTGGCCTACCTTGAGTTGGAAGAGGCAAAACTTCAATAGGAATTTCCTTACTTGATTTAGTATACTCATAAGGTCTCCCCATTCCGAAAACAGACATCGCAGAATTCATTTCCAAAATCGTGGCCTTCGCTTTGAATGTGTCGATAAGTTTTTTTCCTGCATTGACCGGAAACAGTGCATATGAAACCAAGAGTGCTTTTTGATAGGGAATACCGTTCACCACTTCGGATTGAAAATTGAGTCGATTTGCCAACTCGAGTTCTTCTTTTATAAAATATTTCAAGTCCGGGTATTTCAAAGAATCATAGGCTTGAATGGCTCCCCGAGTATAAAGGGACCATGTCGCGATAATTTCCTCTCCAACGTAAACTTTGCTTTTATCGACATCTACAGAAATAAAAAAAGCGTCCCTATCATTGGCAGGTTGGCCTTTGATTCCGCCACGACCGTCTGGAATTAATCCTCTTCTCTTTAATAATTGAGCGAAACTATCCATGTCTTCGTCATCTAGGAGTCCACCCAGGGGATTATTTTGCATATCCTCGTCACTCGGTTGTTTTGGCTGACCTTGAGCGCCTTTGCGATTTCTATTTTTTGCGATATTGCCACCTTGAGGCTTCGCACCACTGGCAAGAACCGTGATAGTTATAGGTTTCGTTTTTAATGAGCTACCTTTGACTACAACTTCCGCGGGCCCAATGACTATAGATCCCGGTTTTTGCGGCTGGAGCGTGTATTTGTAAATCTGTTTTCTTATGAATTGAAATTTCCCATTGACGAAAACACTGCTCGACTCGCTTTGACTCCATTTATTGAGCACCTCAAAGCTCCCTAACTCCGGCAAAGTCGGTTCATCATCATTTACGGCGCCGTCGCTTGAGACAGTGAGAGTCAATGTGACGTTATCGTCCACGGTCAATTGATTTTGATCAACAGTGGCATCGAATTTAACAGTCGCCCCATAGGCCTTGGGATTACTCGATATCAGAGTGAAGATAAAAGTAAGGAGCATCATTGATGTCAGTAGATGACGCATTTTACCAATCTTTCTCAATTTGGCTCTCCGGTACATTCTTATTTTCCTTATACTGCCTGGCTCTAATTTCTTCTTCTTGACGTTTTAATTCATCTAATATTCTACGAACGTCATTTTCATTCAACTCTTGACTCTTAAAGGCCTGAGGTTTTGGTCGAGGTGTGGGCTCTTGGGATTTTTCTGATTTATTTTGGTTTTGATCTTTCTTTTCGTCCTTACCCTTGTCATCTTTATTTTTCTTTTGATCTTTTTGATCCTCTTTCCCACCCCCTTCTTTTTCGTCTTTTTTGTCATCTCCCTGACCATTTTTTTGTTTTTGTTCTTCTTTGAGGGCCAACTCTATATTAGTCTTTGTTTCGATTGAATCAGGTTTATATTCCAGCGCTTTCTGATAATATTGCAAGGCTTTCGGAATATCCTTTGCCTCAACGGCTGCATTTCCAGCATTAAAAAGAGCCTGAAATTTAAGCTCACTATCAGCCTTAGGGTTTTGATCTACAGAGTCAAACTCCGCCATTGCCTTAGGGTAATCGCCACCCTTAAGAAAAGTATCGCCTAGATTGAGGTGGAATTTGGGATTAAATGGATCCCTGGCAAGGGCGTCCGCAAAGCCAGTAAAGGCCTCTTGGTACTCCTCCGCCTTATATCGTTTTATACCATCGTTGTTTGACTCGACCGAAGGAGGTCCGAAGGCCAAAACTTGAACGCTCATAAATGAAATAAAAATTAGACCTAGCATTATCATGTTTGAGTCCCGAATCGCCCACGCCAAATTTCGCGAGGCAGTCTTCTTGTACCAAAAAGCAGATCCAATAGAGCCATCAGAATACCTACAAATAAAGGAATTTGAAATTTCTCATCAAAATCAGTGGCCATTTTAGTTCTGAAATCAGATTTCTGCAATTTGTCTAAATCGTTCAACAAGCTTTTGAGTTCACTTTCGTCAAATGTAGCATGATAATAACTGCCCCCACCGGCGCGCGCTAACTTCGAAAGCATTTCATCACTTGGCTGACTCACAACGACTTGCCCCGATTTGTCCTTTTTATAACCTTTGAGATTTCCACGTTCATCTCTCATAGGAATCGGTGAACCCTTCGCAGAACCAAAACCCAATGTGAATATTCGAATCCCCTGACCTACAGCTTTTTTAATTTGGTTTTCAGCCCCATGTTCATTGTCTTCACCGTCCGAAGCAATGAGCAAGACTCTTGTAGGAGTGGTACCATTAACGGCTTCCACACCCCCGTGTTCAAAAGCCCTAATGGCTTCGGCTATGACGTCCTTAAAATTTGTACCTTGGGTGCTAACTGAGCTTGTTGAAAGGGCCGTCAAATAAAGTTTAATAGCGCTATGATCTAATGTCATTGGCGAAGCCAGAACGGCGCTTCCAGCAAAGGCTATTAATCCAAGGCGGTCCCCACTCAGCCCATCGACAAAATTCATTATTTCATGCTTAGCATGTTCGAGCCGAGAGGGTTTGTCATCTTCTGCTAGCATGCTATTTGAAACATCAAGCGCAATAATCATTTCAACCCCAGTCTGTTTTACTTCCGTTTGCCTCATGCCCATGAGGGGTCTCGCCAGCGCGACTGCGAAACAGGCCAAGGCAAGGCATTGAAAAAATAAATGCAGGCGTTTTTTGTTTAGAGAAAGCGATGCCGTTAAAAACATCGCAGCCCGCTGACCAAATGCCGATTTGAGCCGGCGCTGAGAAAAACCTTCGAGCATCAATCCAACTATAAATAAGGCAATCGAGAGCCAAATTACTTGAAGCCACCAAGGGTCATTAAATTTAAACATTACGGCACCCTCCGCAAGATCGTTTGGGACATCACGATCTGTAAAAGGTAAAAGAATATCGCCCAAAATAGATAATGATCAAAAAGTTCAGTGTACTTCACATATTCATTTACCTGAATCTTCGTTTTTTCAAGCTTATCGATAACCGCGAAAACTTTTTTCAAAGCATCTGTATCCACGGCCCGAAAAGCTTTCCCTCCGGTTTCACTTGCAATATGTTCTAACAAGTCTTCATTCACAGTTGAGTGAATAGGTTGATAATGTTTTACTTTTCGACCGAATGCATCTGTTGTGTAAATTGGAAGTTGGGACTGGCCGTTGACTCCGACTCCAATAGTGTAAATTTTAATTCCAAATCCTTTTGCGATATCGGTGGCCGTGTCTGGATCTATGGTTCCCGCATTGTTTTCTCCATCTGTCAGCAAAACTATAATGCGACTTCTGGCAGTTGAATCTTTCAACCTAGAAACAGCATTTGCCAGAGCCACTCCAATAGCCGTTCCTTGCTTGATATTGTCGGTCGTAACCTCGTCAAGACTTTGCAAAAGCACATCGTAATCAAGGGTCAACGGGCATCTTGTGTAAGATTCTCCCGCAAAAATAATCAATCCAACCCGATCACTAGTTCTTCCCCTTATAAATTTATGAATAACCGATTTGGCTGCTGTGATCCGGTTATCTGGTTGCATATCTTCAATATTCATACTGTCTGAAACATCGATAGCCACCATGATATCGATACCTTCAACATTCTTATTTACTTTTGTGTTGGCTTTTTGCGGACGTGCAAGAGCCATCATGGCAAAAATCACAGCTAGAAATTTCAAAAGTGTGGGAAGAAAAGCCAATCTAGTTCGAAATCCCGGATTAGTATTTCCGATCAAAGCGTTAGAGCTAAACTTAAAAGAAGCCTGAGGATTTCCCTTCCGGAAAATGTGATATAGGAACACGATCCCTATAGGAAAAAGCAAAAACCAAGCCTGTGGAGAAGCCCATTTCATAACTGGCCCTCAAAAAGAACAACACCTATTTTCATACTCAAATCTAGTAAAGCGAGACAATTGGCCGCATCCGTTTCAACTTTAGCAAATTTTATCTTATCTAAATCAGAGAAAATTCCTGCAAGGTCAGATCCTATTCGTTTGTAAAGAACCTTATGACGACGTTCCAAATAAGAATTCACCTCCTCACTGGTCATATCTTCCGCTGGGAATTTGAGCTGTGCTGTGAATGCCGCTTTCAAGGTTGCCGTGAGTTCTAAAGCAAATGATTTATATTCACCCCTTTGGTGAAAACCCTGTGATTCAAGTTTCCTCAGGCGTTGTCGAAATTTTTCTGCCGGAGTCAAGAGTTTCGCTTCGGTCTCAGCGGAAGCCAGAATCTTTCGCGCCTTTTTCCATTGAACAAATTTGTAAATGAAAAAACTTATTATCAGTGTAAACAAGACTCCCCAAAGCGTCCACCACCACCATGGAACTCCAACTTGAATGGGATCAAAAATAGGAAAAGGCGTTGGTTCAGCTGTTGAACTCTGGTTTCCACTGCTATCACCCTCAGCTTGTTTAGGTGCAGTGGGTGGCATTACAGATGTGACTTGAAGCGACTGTTTAGAAACTAAGAATTCCTGATCGCCAATAGCCACTTTAAGCAAATTTAATTCATGGGGCCCAACTTTGTAGCTTGTTGCCATCTGTGTGATAAGATCACTTGAAACTTTTGGCGGGCCCAAGAACTGGATTTCATAATTTGAATTAGTGTTGAGATTAGAAAACTGAACAACGGCCCCCGGAGGTACTGCAAATCCCTCTATTTTGCAGGTTAACGTGATTTTTTGCCCAACGGACAGCGTTCCCTGGTCAAAAGCGCAATTCAGTGTGTCCGTTGGTATTTTCTCGCTCATCGCCTGTGCCTACTTGAGAAAAATTTAATAAGTGGCTCTACAAAGCTATGAGTTGTATCTACTGAAATTTTATCGATTTGAGCCTTAGTCAGTTGGCGATCTCGTATCGTAGCCTGTTTTTTATAATTAGCCTGATATTGTGAGCGAAACCTCGGGCTTGAAGTATCGATTAAAATCGTCTCGCCAGTTTCAGCGTCTTCAATTTCGAGAAGTCCGACTTTTGGAAAATGTTTTTCCGAATCGTCTTCTACTATAATAGCGACAGTGTCATGACGGCGTCCAATCAGACGAAGGGGCTTTTCAAAATCCGGTGCTAAAAAATCACTTAAAATAAAAATTGTGCATTTTTTTCGCATCAGACCATTTAGAGATTCAAGGGCGAGTTTGAGGTTCGTCCTTTTGCCTTTTGGTTTGAAATAGAGAAGATCTCGGAGAATTCTGTGAACATGAGGACGCCCTTTTTTTGGCATAACAAAATGTTCAATACGGTCGCTAAAAAGAAGAAGCCCTACTCTATCATTATTTTTGGCAGCGGCAAATGAAAGGACCGCCGCTAATTGAACAAGAACCTCTCCTTTGAGAAAATCTCGACTTCCAAAATCTCCTGATCCGCTGACGTCCACAGCAAGCATCATTGTGAGTTCGCGTTCTTCGTCGTAACGCTTTACGAAAGGTTTGCCTGTTTTGGCAGTCAAGGTCCAACTTATCGATCGGATATCATCGCCAGGGACATATTCTCTAAAATCGGCAAACGTGAGTCCTTGACCTTTGAAGACCGTATGGTATTCGCCGGCAAATAAATTGTTAACTATCTTTCGTGTTGATATCTCGAGAAGCTTAACTTTCTTGAGAATCTCTTTTGGTAGCATTTTTTATGGCACTTCGATTTTATTTAAAATTTCTCGTATGATCGCATCAGATTTTGTCTCTTCAGCTTCTGCTTCATAAGTCAGCAAAATTCGATGTCTCAAAACATCATAGGCAATTGATTTTACGTCTTCTGGTGTGACAAATCCTCGTCCTCTTATAAAGGCGTTTGCTTTGGCGGCTTTGGTCAGACAAATAGTGGCCCTCGGTGAACCACCCACATTGACAAGATTAGCAATACTTTCAAGTCCATATTCCCTCGGATTACGGCTCGCCATGACGATCTCAACAATGTACTGCTTAACTTTGTCATCGACATAAATTCCAGTAACAAGGTCCTTTGCTTTCAAAAGTTCTTCTGCGTTTATCACTCTAGAGACTATGGGAATTTCTTTTTGTGTCATTCTTGATAAGATCTCAAGCTCCTCTTCCTTGGAAGGGTAATTGACCAAGACCTTAAACATAAATCGATCCATCTGCGCTTCGGGCAATGGATAGGTGCCTTCTTGTTCTAAAGGATTTTGGGTTGCCAGAACCAGAAAGGGATTGGCTAATTTATGGGTTTCATCACCAAAGGTAACTTGTTTTTCGGCCATAGCTTCGAGCAAAGCTGACTGAACTTTGGCTGGAGCACGATTGATTTCATCTGCCAGGACAATATTGGTGAAAATAGGTCCCTTCCTAGCCGCAAATTCTCCTGTTTTTTGATTAAATATCATTGTTCCTATGAGGTCAGATGGAAGTAAGTCCGGAGTAAACTGCACACGCTGAAAATCCAAGTGAATGGCGTCACCCATAGCTCTGATCGTCAAGGTCTTGGCCAATCCGGGGACTCCTTCTAAAAGCACGTGTCCTTCGGTCAGAAGACCCATCAAAATTCTTTCCAACATTTGACGCTGGCCGACAACTACTTTTCCGACCTCATTCAAAAGTTTGTTAACAAACTGACTTTCCCGTTTTATTTCTTCATTCAGAGCAACAATATCCGTAGCACTCATAGCTTCTCCTCAATGGAAATGGTTTCATCATTATGTAGGTACAGGAGTTCGGTTTTCAATTAGGATTTGCGAGTAATATTAAGGTTTTATTTGCGCCTCGCGTTGACATCAAGGGAATCAAAACCTATATTTAGGAAGTAGATTTATAAACCTTTTCAAAAGAGCTCTTAACTGATGACGAACACTTTAAAGACTTGGATTTATCTTATAATATTAGCGGCTCTTATGATGACCGTCGGTCAAGCCCTAGGAGGTAGACAGGGATTGCTCCTTGGCTTCATTTTAGCCCTAGTGGTCAATTTCTTTAGCTACTTTTACAGCGATAAATTGGTACTTTCCATGTACCACGCGGCTTTAATAGAGGGTGTTGATCCCTATGGCCTGCAAGATACCGTCATAAAACTTTCCAAGCGTTTTTCCATTCCTAAACCCAACGTCTATATTATCCCTTCAGAGACACCCAATGCCTTTGCGACGGGAAGAGGACCAGGATATGCGTCAATAGCCGCCACTGAAGGAATTTTGCGGCTTCTCAATCCGGAGGAACTTGAAGGAGTTTTGGCTCATGAACTTAGTCATGTCCGTCACAAAGATACATTGATTATGGCGATTGCCGCCACTTTAGGAACGGTGATTATGTTCATTGCTAATTCATTTCGTTGGCTAGCTGTTCTTGGAGACACGCGCGAAAGGAACGGAAGGAGTAACGCCGTTGCGGGACTCTTTTTGGCATTTTTAGCTCCGATAGCGGCTTCGCTTATTCAGTTGTCAATAAGTAGAAGCAGAGAGTTTGAAGCCGACCAGGCCGCCGCCGGTGTGACACAGAATCCACAGGCACTAGCTTCAGCACTTTGGAAGATTCACAACTATTCCCAAGCTATGCCAATGCCAGCAACCCATTCTACAGCCCATATGTTTATAATAAATCCGTTGCTTTCTGGTGGAATTAATAATTTATTCAGCACTCATCCCCCTGTTCAGGAACGGATTAGAAAACTTATTGGGAGAACATTGTGACAACAGAAAAAAATCAAAATTTAGAAGCTTCATTTCTTACTTTAGCGATGTCCATAGCTTCATCTGCAGCCATGAGTTTGGGGTTGACACCCGACCAGGAAAGTAAAACAAAAATTGATTTGGCCATGGCTAGATTTAATATTGACCTGCTAGACGTTCTTCAACAAAAGACAAAAAATAATTTGGTCAAAGAAGAAAATGATTTTATGACTCATGTACTTGCTGATTTGAAAATAAAATTCGTGGAGGTGAGTAACCGTGAAAAAGTCCCAAGTCCTTAAGAATATCATAAGCGGGTTTTTCCTCAGTTTCCTTGTTACCATTCCGCTACAAGCCGATAAAGTAACAACTTTACCTGCAAGCGAGTATTTGCCCAGGAATTTGTTTGTCGACCTCAGTAAGAAAGTGAATCCATCGGTAGTCAATATTTCTACCACGATGATTATTCGAGGCCGTGCCATGTACAGGAATCCCGGGATGCCTGTCGATCCGTTTGAAGAATTTTTCGGGCAATTTATGGGCGGTGGAGGGTACCGAGTTCCTGATCAGAAAGTGCAAAGTCTGGGTTCTGGATTTATTATTGATAGTTCAGGTTTAATCATTACAAATTTCCACGTGATTCAAAATGCCAGCGATATCCAAGTTCAACTTACCGAAAAATCGAAAAAAACTTTCAAAGCTAAAGTCGTTGGCACAGATGAGCGTACCGACATAGCCCTCATTAAGATCAATGCAGACACAAAATTAACAAGTGTCGCACTTGGTGATAGTGATAAAATTGAAGTGGGCGAATGGGTCGCGGCCTTCGGCAACCCACTGGGCCACGGCCATTCCATCTCAAAAGGAATCATTTCAGCCAAAGATAGAAATATCGAGCTTGAAAATTCCTATTACCCATTTCTTCAAACAGATACCGCTATTAATCCGGGAAACAGCGGTGGTCCTCTAGTTTCCACTGCGGGCGAAGTTATCGGTGTGAACGCAGCAATCGATGTACGTGGCCAAGGGATTGGTTTTGCTATTCCGATAAACGTTGTGAAAAAGCTGCTTCCTGAGCTCAAAACAAAGGGTAAAATCACTCGCGGATTTTTAGGCGTTGTTCTGCAAGACGTTAATGAACGTATGGCTAAGCAGTTCAAAATCAGCGCAGACAAAGGGGCCTTCGTTGTCAACGTGGCTCCAGGCTCGCCGGCTGCAAAAGGGGGCATCGAACCCTATGATGTGATTGTCGAATTTAATGGAAAAGAAATCGAAAGTTCCAAATCACTAACCAATAGTGTGGCTGAAACTCCCATTGGCTCATCTGTGAAAATAAAGGTTATACGGGAGGGCAAATCAAAAACTCTAACTATAAAAATAGTAGAACGTTCCGACGAAATAGCTCAAAAAGGTAAAGGGGCAGGTCCCCGAGATGATAAGGAAACCCCTGGAACCACCGCTCCTTCGCAATTCGGCTTTACATTTGATGATCTAACACCCGATTTAGCCGAACAGCTTCAGCTTGAGTCTCCAGCCAAAGGAGTCGTCATTGTTGAAGTGAAACCGGGAAGTCTGGCAGATCAGGCCGGCATTCAAGTTGGGGACATCATTTTAGATATCAATCGTATTGCGGTGAAGAATTCAAAGGATGCTGAAAAATTACTAAAGAAGTCAAAGGGTGGAACTGTGGCCTTTAGAATACTAAGAGGCCAAATAACCATGTTAGTTTTCATGGAAGCGGATTGAGAGCTCCGGATTGACGCGGCACAAATTCTTATTGAATTATGTAATATCCATGGAATTTCTTTGGCCGAACAGACCAATAAAGTCCTTGGCGATAAAGGTGGGCGCTGATGTTCCGTTTTTCATGCAGCGCGGCTCAGCACTTGTTGAAGGAATTTGGTGAAATAGTCACGTCACAGGCTACTGAAAAGCTTTTCCTGGTGATCGCTAAACCTCCGTTTTCAGTCAATACGAACATGGCCTACCGTTGATTTGATACCGATTGTGCATTGACACACTGCCAGGCAAATGCTACTCCATGCCTCGAACCAGGGATGTCAAAACTGGGGCTTCAGGATATCGTAAAATTTTTGGATAACGATCTTGAAAAACCCGTTGAAGCAAGACACCCTGAGATCATAGTTGAAAAAGGCTCTGCTAATTGAGAGAAGAGTTTCCTTCTGAATACGATTTTTTCACCTGTGAGACACTTGAATGATTACAACAGGGAGCGCAGCATGGAGATCACCGAAGTAAAAGTATTTCCCGTCAATGAAGAGAGGCTCAAGGCCTATGTGACGATTACAATTGATAATTGTTTCGTCGTCCGCGATCTAAAAATAATTAATGGCAATAACGGACTCTTTGTTGCGATGCCTAGCAAGAAGCGAAAAGATGGCCAATTCAAAGACATCGCTCATCCTTTAAATAACGAAACTCGAGAGCTTATTGAAAACCGAATTTTCGAACAATATGAAAGCGAACTCAAAAAAATGGGACAAACGCTTGAACAAATGACAATTGCTAAATCTAACCCAACAAATTACGACCAGTCAGACGACGGTCAATAAAACTCCCTGAATCTTTGAATTAAATATCAAAATGTCTGAATTCATTATCAAAATGGTTGACCGATATCTCACTCAAAATGTAAGTTTCAGTTCAGTCATTTTCGCTGGGGCGTAGACAAGCGGTAAGTCAACGGATTTTGATTCCGTCATGCGAAGGTTCGAATCCTTCCGCCCCATCCATTTTTCGTTACGACGGAAAATTGGAAAACGAGAAAAGCTTGAAATCCTAAACAGTTGAAATCCCGCATCGGCGGATCAAGCAGATCAAACCATCGATATTTGAATTTTAAGTTTTTTTAATTTTAGCGCCCCAGATTTGGGAGCGTGAAGGGATACGTGTATCCCAAAATCGTAAATCACCACCTTTTTGAGAGTGGAGTTACCTAAGCTGTAGTGCTCCCCAATAATCAAGACACTTTTTGTTCATTTTTTCCGATAGTTTTCCTTTCGTAAAATTGTTGTGGGGTTAAATAATCGAGAGTTTGGTGTGGCCGCTCAGTATTGTAATCTAATACCCACTTATCAACAGCTTCTTTAGCTTGTTCAAAGTTAGAAAACCTTTGCTGCCAAACGCATTCTTCTTTAAGTGATCTAAAGAATCTCTCGATCACTGCATTACCTTTTGGCGTATTTACCATGGTTCGAGTGTGACGGATGCCAAGACGTCTAATCTCGTCTTTAAAAATCTTTGCACCGTAGTGACAACCGTTATCTGATCTTAATTCAAGCTCTTCAACGGGCCTTTGTGCAGCTGCATTTGCAAGCGCCATAACACCACCTAAAGCCGCACAAGATCTTGAGAACGAGTAACCAAGCAGAGTTTTATCATGGTGATCAATAACACCATGGAAGTAGCACCAGGCATCTGTTCCACACCAAATATAAGTCATATCGATGCCCCAGAGCACATTTGAGTTCTCAGCTCTCACGTTATTTGCGAAGGGCACACCTTTAAACATTTTCTTATGGCTGTGGCTTGCCGGCATACACAGCTTTCTTTCTCTCATGATTTTGTAAACTCTCTTCCAGTTAACCTCCATTTTATATCTGTGGCGTAAAACCGCAGTCACGCGCCTATAGCCATAGACAGGTAATTCACGAACAATCTCTTCAATATTCTTTATTAGCAGAACTTCATCGTCTTTCATCTTTCTTTTCTTTCTGGTGAGCTTCACTTCAGGGTATTTTTTAATAAAATAAACCCTTTGGCGACTCACACCGAGTGTCTTGCTCAGGGTTTGCACCCTAAATTCACCTTTATATTTATTTACAATTTCTCGGGTCTTAGGAATCTTCGCTGATTTTTTTTAAAAGCTCCTTTTCCAAGGTCAGCTCTCCAATACAGCGCTCTAAAATATTGATCTTCTTCTCAAGCTCCGACTCCCGCTGAGTCTTACCGCCATTTGCCATAAGGCCCTGCTTTCCGGTGGCTAAAAACTTCTCTCGCCATTCGTAATACTGACTCGGAGTGACGTTGTTGATTTTACAAAGAGTGGTTACTGGTATTTTCCCAGTCATCCCAACTATTATAAGTTCAACTTTTTCTTCAGCTCGCCAATATTCTTCCAAACTTCGTCGCACAACGTAGCTTGAGTAATCAGTAACGGCATTTGTTTTTGGCTCTTTTGACATTTGAGTCTCCATTTTTGAGACTTCCTTTCTACCAAATATATTGGCAGGTTCAAGGGTTCAGAATCTTTACCAGTTATAGGTTCTGTGGTGTCAATGAGTTAGAAGGGAGCAGTATAAAGCTGTGCTCTCTGTCAGGAGCTTAGTCCCGGCCATGAATCATTTCTTCTTTGCTTTCTTCGAAACGAGCTTTGCAACGACTTTATCAAAATCACTGGTCGGTTGGCTGGCTTCTAAGAGGCGTCTTTTGGAATCATATTTTTCAAATTCGCCTTCGGCGTGATCGAGTGCCATCTGATGGGATATTTTTCCAGCGTTGGTCAAAATATTTTTCTCGTTGAACTTCAGGAAACCATCTAGCTTTTTTACCCAGTCCGCCATGTGCATAGGTTTTCGGCTCAAAGCCTGATCCTCCGCGTAATCCAGATACATCGTAACAACTCGGTTGAGGGCTGAGAGTTCATCCTCACTCAAATAGTTTTTGGCAATAGCAACATCCTGTTTTCGTATTGGTTTATCAGGGGAATTCTTCCAAGTGGTGAGTCCCATATTCTTTTTTGAAGCATCAGCACGGGACTTGATCACTTCAGCGGCGGTTTTGCCATGAGTGGCCCAGTGCAGTTTATTTTGAACGGTGGCATAAAATTCCTGAGTGACTTCCGCTTTGCCATCGTAATCAATACTGGTGGCATAAATGTCTGTGATCTTCTGATAGAACCTTCGCTCTGAAGCTCGAATATCTCGAATGCGAAGTAGGAGTTCGTCAAAGTAATCTTGCCCGATAGACTTTCCTTCTTTGAGCCTGTCATCATCCATGACAAAGCCTTTGACGAGAAGGTCCTGCAATTGAGCTGTTGCCCATTGTCTAAACCGGGTTCCCCGATCGGATCTAACTCGGTAACCAACAGCTAAAATCGCCTCCAGATTATAATGCTCAACGTCTCGACTAACCTCTCGTTTTCCTTCAGCTTGAACTATTCGGAATTTCCGAATAGTTGCTTCTGGGACAAGTTCTTCCTCTTCATAGATATGGGCAAGATGCTCGTTAATGCTAGGAACTGACACTTTATAAAGATCAGCCAGGTTCTTCTGCGATAGCCAGACAGTCTTATCCTCAACACGCACTTGAATTTTAGCGTTACCATCGGGTGTCTGAAATAAAATGATTTCGCCCTTTGACTGTTGTTCGATGATGGAAGTCTTCTTATCTTTGGTCATTAGTTTGATTCTCCAGATGGAGTAGCTATCATTTCCTTGCTCTGGAGCGAAATCGGATCAAAAATCGGGGCAGTGCGCAGCTCATCTATCAAAGTTTTTTCGTTCTTTGTCAGATCAATTTCACTTAATTTACCGCTTAGCTTTCTCATGTAGGAGTAGCACCCAATATCAAGCATGTAAGTATCAAAAGACTTTCCTACGACTGTGGGATTTGATCTTGAAGAACTAATTCTGTGAATAAGCCGAAAATCTGCCAGCTTTAGGAGCCGTTGAAAAAAAATAGTGTTGTCCGATACAAAAGCTCGATCGACCATAAATGTATTCTTTTTCTTGCTGAGGCAAAACTCATTGATTTGGTCAAAGAGTACCATAAGCTGTTCTGACTCACCTTTTTCGGCGTCTGTGTTCATGTCAGTTCGTTTCGCTTGAAAATAGTTTCCGGCAAGGTCTCTCACGCCATCCTTGCCAAGCGGCTGCTTTGACTGCAATAGGGAATTGTTGAGAAATCCAGCAAGAAGAGACAAAAAATCTCGAGGAACACCCCCGGATGCCTCAACAAGGCGGTCCATTCCTTTCCCCATAAAGAATTGATCCACGTCGCCTTTTTGTAGATTTACAGTTTCAGCTATTCCACATAAGATTGCCTTTAAGGCATCACGTGCCTCAGAAAATCTCTCAAGTGAAAAATCAAGATCGACAGATTGATAGTCGTGGACAGATTGAATACCGAATGGTTGGCCTTTTTCTTCTTTATAAAGTTGAGACCTGTGTCTGATCGTGGAAATCTTAAAATACAGTCCCGACTGCTTACAAATCCTATGAAGAATGTCTGCTATTTCGGCATGATGAATTGAGGGAAGTTGATAAAAATCATCTACAAAAATAAGAATTTTCTTCTTTCCAATTTTCTCGCGTACACTGTCGATTGTATCTCGCCATTCGCTAATATCTCTCCTGATTGCCTCCAGCTTCACAAAGCGTTTCTTTTCTTGAACCGAGAACTTCTTTGAAAGACTGCCAGCAACAACTTCAGTATCAGCAGAAAATTGCCCTGAAATTTCTTCGGCAATATCCTTTTCTACCACGAGCGGACGCTGCTTAAGGTCATTCAGAGTGCGACTTAATTTTTTTAGCGATAGGTATGATCGCAGATTTAAGATTATTCCCTTAAAACCCAGCGAGTGGATAATTTGCCTGTTAATCAGGATCAAGATCTCCAAAATAACGTCTGGATAAGGTCGATCTTTGAGATCTTCACAATCGATAAATACCGACAAAGAGTCTGGGCTCGCTGCATCCTTCGACGCGAACATCAGCGCAGATTTTCCGCTTCCACGTCGTCCAAAGATCACATGATTAGCCTCCGCCAATATTGAATCGATGTTGTTTCTCGCATCCACATATTTGGGTGGTTTTTTTGTTTTTGTGATACGAATGGTCGATTGAATTGCGGTGCTTAGCTTCTTACCATTTTCTACCAATATCGAAATTTCCATTCCTATATCTCCTTAAAGTGAGCACCTAAGCACCGACTTCATTCTCCAAGACCTTCCTCAAAAAAATCAGAGTCAATCTTTTTAAGCTCATAAGTTGCCGTGATAGTTACGCCAACCCTATGCTCCAGCATTAGGTCGGCGAATTGGCGCCCAGAAATCAAAACGATTTTTGCGTCGATGTTTTTTACAAATTCTTTGGCTTCACTGGTAAAGTCCGAAGTCGTGATGAAGATTCCCTTCTTTGCCCGCTTGCCCTGAAGAGCACCTGCAAATTTCTGAATCTCAGGCCTGCTGACATTGCCGTCCCACCTTTTGGCTTGAAGATAAATAACATCGAGGCCGAGGCGGTCTTCATTAATGATGCCGTCGATCCCTTCGTCACCACTCTTGCCAACCGCCTTACCCGCCTCAGCTCTAGAACCGCCATAACCCATAGCTACGATGACATCGACGACCAATCGTTCAAAGAAGGATGGCGAACACGATTTAATCTTGTTCAAGAGTTCATCTATCCATTCTTCATTGAGTTCTTGATATGATCCCTCAAACAATTCTTCCGGGGTTTGGTCTGCACCAAGGGGTGGAGATTTGGCGACCTGAGGTTCGCTGCTTTTGTCATGATTTGCTTTTCGGAATGCTTGAAATTCGGCAAACTGACTCAAAAACTGAACATTGATTGTAGAGGGATTTTCAGCAAGCACTTTTGTCCCGCGATCTGTCACCGAAATTACGCCGCGCTGGGGTGTGGTCAATAAACCCGCTTTAACCATATAGGTTTTCGCCCAACCAACGCGATTTACAATAATTTCCTGTTTACCACTTGGCAAAAGGGTCGTGCGCTCTTCATCGGTTAGCTTAAAATGGTCAGAAATATGTGTTACCGCGTCGCTTGCTCGAAGGGGCCCTTTCTCAGCGACTATCTTCAAAAGTGGAAGCATAACAGATTGATAATCAGGAATTGCCATTATGGAGTCCCCACTTCTATGGCAGCACCTTCTTCAGGTGAAGCGCCGCCTTGTTTAATCCATTCATCCACTTCTGAAGGCTTGAATCTCCAAAGCTTGCCCATTCGATGAGCTGGGATCTTTTCGCGCTCAAGCCATCGATAGACCGTCTCTTTTGAAAGGCTTAAATGGCGAGCGATCTCTTCCACCGAAAGCCAAGGTTCTAGGTCAGCCATGATTCCTCCAAATTAGTTGTAAAATTGTCTATGACAATCAGTGACAAGTAAAGACAATCTGATACCGAAAAATTGATGCAATGTAGTGGGACTATTATCCCATTAGCTCTTAATTTTCTCTTGGTACCGGATTTATCTGAGAAAGACGGCTGAGTCTCTAATAGGAGGCTCGAGTCCACCCACAGAGACTTTTTGAAAACTTCGATTTTAAGCAGTTTTCAAAATCAGCCAGATATCCAAATAGTTAAAAAATTCCTGTTTTTGTCGTCGCGTTTGCAATGAGAGAAAGGCGTGGGGATTGAGGTCCCTCAGAAAGGACAAAAATGAAACATCGTTCAATTCCACCTTCTATGTGATCTCCAAAAATTTTGCTGGATGGAAAAATGCTCTTTTTATTATTAAGCCAAAGACTGTAGTCCTTTGGCATAAAAAATGTTTCAAGCTTTACTGGACATGGAAATGCCGGCAGAAATTTGGAAGACCTCCAATCAGTGATGAAGTGAAACGCTTAATCAGAGTATGAGTGAAGACAATCCCCTGTGGGGTTCGCCTCGAATACAAGGGGAACTTCGAAAGCTTGGACTAAATATCGCCAAATCCACAGTTGAAAAATATATGATAAAAAATAGAAAGCCACCATCTTTGAGCAGGAGATCATTTCTAAAAGATTATGCCCAAGAGACAGTTGCTCTAGATTTTTTCGTTGTCCCAACCATTCGATTTAAACTTTTATTTGTTCTTGTCATTCTCTCCCATGACCGAAGAAAAATACTTCATACTGCTGTTACAAGAAGTCCCACAGCCCAATGGAGTTCTCAACAACTAAGAAATACTTTTGACTTGAAAGATTTGCCTCGATTTCTTGTCCATGACAACGACAAATGTTTTAGGAGTTTGTCTACAATGGGAGCGGAAGAGATTATCACTGCAAAAGGATCGCCTTGGCAAAATGCGTATGTTGAAAGAGTTATTGGCACCATTCGCAGAGAATGTACCGATCACTGGATATTCTTAAATGAGAGACATCTTAAGAAGATTTTGGATTCCTTTACCCACTATTACAATGAAGCGAGGACTCACCTTTCACTAGCAATGGACGCCCCAATACCCAGACAACTTCAATCTAGCGGTAAAATCATAGCAAAATCTCAAGTACATGGTCTCCATCATCGTTATGAAAGAGTCGCTGCATAGATGTAGTCCGCGCACTACAACTCTAGAACATGGCTCTCATTTAAAAAATTTTGGCGGCCTTGAGATTTAATTTTCTCAGTGTAAAACTCAATCTCTCCCATGCGAGATA
>Ga0206981_10171_pt1 | contig 19622 bp, 14 predicted proteins | sample Alteio_BWMinCont_17_FD_153312 | JGI IMG/M metagenome (GOLD analysis project Ga0206981, IMG submission 153312) | Enriched cells from forest soil in Barre Woods Harvard Forest LTER site, Petersham, Massachusetts, United States -... | ecosystem: Environmental > Terrestrial > Soil > Temperate forest >... | reverse complement strand
ATACGGACTGCGAGTTCACCTTCGCGGCGAACCGTTCGTGCCAGAATCAGGTTGGCGACGTTGCAACATGCAATGACGAACACCAGCGCCGAGGCTGCGAGTAACACTAGCAGCACATCCCTTGCGCCAGACGTAATCTCGTCGCGAAACATCCGGGCTTCTATCCGATAGTCAGCTCGCTGCGAATAGGCGTCGGGGTGGTCTTTCTTCATCGCGGAGTAGACGGTGCGCAACTCAGCACGAGCCTGGTCGAGAGTGGCTCCGGGTGCGAGACGGCCGAAAAGCTCAGTCATGCGATGAATACGGCCGGTGACCATGGTCGCAGAGAGATGATGCGGGCTGGTGACGATATTAGAGATGATTTCGGTGTCCTGTGGGTATGGGACACAGGGTTCGAGGACGCCAATGATTTTCGCCGACCGTTCACCAATGCTGCCAAGGCGAACGGTCTTGCCGATGACCGAAGGATCCTTGCCAAGAGCGGTAGCCCAGAAACGATAGGTGAGAACGACGACTCCGGCAGCGTTTGGGCCATCGTCCTGCGGTCCGATGAGACGACCGAGGACGGGATGAAGGCCCATCACATCGAAAAACGTGCCGCTGACAACGCCCCCTTGAATAGAACGAGGCTCACCGAGGCCGACCATGGTGAAACCCATGGTGGAGAAGTCGCCGAGTGCGCTCAAGGTTTTGACACCTCCGCGCAAGTCCTGGATCTCGGGTACGGAAAAGGCGGCGTTGACCTCGTGAATGCCCGGCGCGCTCTGCCGGATATAGATCAGACGGTTCTCGTCACGGTTGACCAGGGGCTTGAGAAGGACACCGCGCACCAGTGTGAAGATCGCTGCGTTAGCGCCGATGCCAAGCGACAGCGTGAGAATCACCGTGATCGCCAGTCCGGGAGTACGAGCTAATGAATGGACCGCAACTCTGATATCGCGAAGGAATGACATGTTGCTCCCCTCTTCTGTTGAGCTTGCTCTGATGGTTCATCACTTGTCCGAAAGAGCGACTCTTCGGCCGAGCGGCGAGAAGCCTGTTCTAACCAAGCCTTCGCCGCCAGCCTAAGCTGTAGCTCGCACATGACGATCGTCAAAACTTCAACCTCTTATTTCGCCTGCGCCAGCTCTGCAACAACGGCCGCAATTTTATCGAGTGTCTCAACCCAGCCCTCGAATTGACCGCTCTCTTTTGCGCTCTCCATGGGGTCATTTCCAATCAAGGTGAGCTTAGTCTGGCCGTTCCCAAAATCCTCAAAAATAACCACGTCGCGCGCATCGTCTATGGCCTCATGTTCTATTCCATACTCCTCAGGCTCAACCTTGTTTCCCTTCGAGTCGGAAAAGTACATGGAGTAAACGATCTTCTCGTGCAGAACAATCTCGTGGTATTCCCCAGCATTCCAACCCTCCTGCCCATCCGGCGTTCTCATGCAGCAGAGAAATTTTCCTCCTACGCGAAAATCGATCTCGCAAGCGGGGCAGCTAAAGCCTTTCGGCCCCCACCACTGCATCACGTATTTCGGGTCGGTCCACGCCTTCCAAACCAGCTCGCGTGGGGCATCAAAAATTCTTGTAACGACCATCCGCTCAATTTCGCTCACCGTGTTATCTGCCATCTCTGACCTCCTCTTTCTTCATTTGATTTACAACTACTTCCAGTTTGTCGAAGCTCTCTTCCCAGAACCGGCGATAGCTGATCGCCCAGTCGCTGACTGTCTTGATCGCCTCTGGTCTAAGCGTGCACACACTCTCTCGTCCACGCTTTGTCTTGATCACAATCCGCGCCCGCACGAGGCAGGCAATATGTTTTGAAATCATCTGCTGTGAGAGTGCAAACGGTTCCGTCAAGCCATGCACAGAGGCAGGCCCACGGGAGAGTTGTTCGATCATTGCCCGGCGGGTTGGATCAGACAAAGCCGCGAATGTTGTATTCAAACTACCCACAACCATATGGTTGTGGATACTCGGCCAATTGTCAAGTGCAAATTTTGCGATTCTTGATTTCTGTTCCCTGGTCTGTGAACCCCGATAGCGCTGATTTTTGCTTCCCATGAGCAGCGTCAGCATGGTTTAGGATTTCTGATTGCTCGTGCAATTACTCATTAGCCCTGACGGCTAAAGTGCCAACCGCAACTGCGCAGGAGCGCAAGCCGACAGGGCTGTGGCGCTGGCATTAGGGGCCGAAAGAATGCGGGTTGCCTCTGGAAGCTGTTCTCGATGTATCACCGTCCCGTTGGGCAAGTGATCTTTGCCAATTGACTCGCTACCAGCTCCGGAATTAGGGATCAATCGCCAATGCACTCATCGACGACGATCACAACGAGCTATTTCTTGCGAGTAGTATCTGCGACGCATGATGCTTCAAGGCGCTCGATCCGTGGTGATGCAGATGGAACGAAAGCCTTCCGCTGGGGGCAGGTCAGCAGAGGTAGTACCTATTTCAACAAGTTCCTAGATCTGTTTCTCGCACAATCCAGGGCTAGACAGGAGAGCTTTATCGTCTATTGCGTTTTGCAAGGAAGCGCGGAGTATATCGGCTTCGCTGACCTTTATACGGCGCCGGGCTCGGTTGATCCAAAAGTTGCCGCGTATGTCGAGCAAATACCCAATCATCTTCACGCAGAACTCGGCAATGAGTTTGGGCCGGCGAACTGGTACCAAGTCGCCCCCGTAACGAAAGATAACCAGGTCTACGGATATATCGTCGATTCTTCGTTTGCTAAATTGCAGTCACAACTTACGGAATATTGCACGAGTGTGGTCGGCGCGAAGCTGGACTACTCCAAAGTGATTTACAAAGAACTTGACTCCCCCGATACGGATTGAGGGTGCGGGGAATCGTACCGTATGCTGAAACACCCTCTCTCCCAAAGGGCTACGATCCAGGAGGACCGTTAGCCCGTTGCACATCCGCATGACCGCGGATTGCCTTCGTCTGTATGGATGATGTGATTTGGCTGCTATCGATCCTTATTTGCTTTAGAAGATCCGTCATCGCGCTCACAAGACTTGTTGCGTTTTGTTGCAATCCCATCTGTGTCCCTGGAAGATTGACGTGCACCAGCAGTCGCCGGAAAACGTCGCCGCTCACGGAATTTGCAGTCGCCCGATCGGGTATTGGCGTCAATTTCTCCACTGCCGAGATCAGATTCGGATGTTTCGATTGTTCGAAGGATGCGATCTGTCTTGCCAAGGCTGTAAAGTCCTTCCTGTGCTCGCCGATTGCACTGGTTCCATAGACGCTGGTCGACCCTGAAATTAGCTTTCCGTTCACCATGACCATTCCTGCCGGCGCACAATAGTTGGCCAGTAGGGTTACCTCGCCCAAGTCGACTTCCCAAGGGTCTTTGCTCATGTCCAGATTCACCATGTTATGGCGAATCAGTTCCGCTGTATAAATTGTCAAAAAGTCTGTCGCAGCAACCTGGCCAGAGTTAGGGAGAGCGGCTAATCCAGTCGAGGTCGACTTGGCAAGCAGTTCAAGAATTACGTTGTCCAGCTTCACTGCATCTGTTGATTTCGCAGTCTTAAGATAGGCGTCGAGTTCCCTCAGATATGCACTATCCGACTGATCTAGTAGCTTCCGTCCTGGAGCTACTCCATAACTCCGTCCCGATTGGACGATCGGACTCTGATACGCCACGTTGTAAAAAGCGTTATTGGCGTCGATCTGCACCAAGACTCCCGATGAACTAGCCAGCAGAGCCGCCTCATACGATCGGTCCAGAGCAAGATTCGAACGAGCTGGACTTTTTAGGTGCGTGATAAATGGCAGCAGAGTTGATCGAATCTGCCGCGGTGACAAGGACTTTCCCTGGATCTGCCCGATGATCGCAGTGAAGTCACTTTCTCCACCTAGGAACTCTCCGTATAGATTTGCAGCCAGGCTGGGATCAAACGTAGCTACCGCCGCCGTGATAGTAGTGGGTTTTGCGATTACGACCGGTGTAATGTCATCTTTCTGCGTTGCGGCATAAATCCCATTGGGATCGAGCATCGTCACCAGATACGGTTTGCCCACAAACTGCGACAAGTCGACGGTCCTGGTGGCGCCTCTAGCAAGACCCTTATCTACGTTTTGCGCTGTAGCCGAAATTACCAGCGCGTTCAACGTTAGCAAGAGGGCCGAAAGCGCCCGTAGAATTTTAATGATCATCATTCCTCCTCAAAGAGTGGAAGGGCGATGTACTCTTGCGACAGTAAATCGTCGGTGAACTAAGTGGATCGAAGTAGCCGCGATGATCCATTGTGCCGGTAGCCTGGAAACCTCTCAGTCAGCCCGTGATTGATTATCGATTGCGTCGAATGGCTTCCCGATGACAAACGCGCTTTTTTACCGAACAGAGGTACGGCTCGACCAATCCGTTATCGGGACCCACGCAGGCCAGTCCCAGATTTTCGCGAAGGACTTGAAGCAGAGTAAGCCAAGTCGCCGCTGTCGTTGACAGTGGTTGTCCGTTTACCTGCAACTGGATCGGAATAGGACCTGGACCGAGTGTGAGCGCCCGCGCTAAACGTGAAGTACCCTTCTTGCTCTTGCTCGCCATCTTTGTCTTCGTGGCATCAGCTCTCCTACTTGCAAAGATTTCGGTCCAGGTACTGCCCGCTGGTCGCTCAACGCTTCTCGTGTATCTACGCGCCAATCAGCGACTTAGCTTCACAGCAGACGCTCGGTAATCGAGCAAGACCACTCCTGGGCTCAGGTTGCGTTTCCAGCGAAAATAGAGTCAACTCGAAAGCGCAAAAAGATCCAAGATTTCGAGTCGCACGAATATTAGCACATCGAGATATTCGTATCTCAACTCAAAATTAACCGACCCTCGACTTCGTCGAGGCCCAGTGGAGCGAGACCAATATGATGCAGTATGACCCGCCCCGGCGGCTGAATCCGACGCCTCCACAGGATCCCCTTGAGATTGAACTTGTCTATAATCTTCGATCGTGCGGGACCTGCCAATTCTTCTGGCCTCCTGATTCGCCGCAGCCCTACGGCCCTTATCCTGCCTATGACTTTCTATCGAACACGCCAACCGAAGCGCCCGCTAGGAAGACGGGCAGTTCCTTCGTCTGGATACAGGGAACAACTCGGCCTCAGACATTTCCCGATCCCGAGGTCATGGACGGCTGCCGTAAAGCGCCAATCATGACCATCGGAATCAATCCGAATCTCACTGCCTTTGCCTCCGGAAAGACGGGCGCCTCATGGTGCTATCCCAGCTTCTCTAGCGCAGACGGTACGGACTCATGGACGAAGTACGCTTATTACTACCGATATCGGTCGGTTTATCAAGAACACTTTGCCCTGAAATTCATCGAACCCTTCTTACTCCCCGACGGAAGAATCACGGCTCCAAAATCGGGTGTCATGAAGGAGTTCTCCCGAGCCAGCGATGACCCGGCTTTCGAGATCAGGGTGCAGTATGACGGCGATGCAAATGTATCGTCTCTCCACCTTCCCGGAACACTGGGCGGCCCGCGGTATGTGGTGCTCGTCGACGCGGGAGAGAAGTTTGCGAAGGGCGATCCACTCGCGGCGCGCCTGACTGTTCCGACTGGTCATAGAGCGAATGTCTACGCGGAACCGATTGGCTATTACACCCAGATGCTGCCTGTACTCCAAACCTTTGAAACATTCCTCAAACAAAAAGGGCATGCCGACGCCGCTCTCCGGATAGGAGAAGACGTTGGCCAGGTTGACATGATCGCCTGCGCAACGCCGCATTGGGGTCCTCCATGGCTAGGCGGTAACAGTCAAAGTGTCAACACGATCATTTCTAATTGCGTTAACAAGAACGCATGGGCAATGAAACAGTTGGTGCAAACCAAGCCTGCAATTGTTTTCCTGGTAGGTCAGTCTTCATGGAACATGTTTCGCCAGTCTTTCGGGGACCTGCTGGTCACAAAAACACCGCTACCCAAACTTCCTGAAGACGGGCCCTACACTCTGCTACGTATGACGACTCAGCAGGAATGCCGTTTGGAGTTTTCGACAAAGGTCGACGGCCACGCCTACGCCCTGTCAACGCGAATCATTATCACGCCACACTTCTCCTATAACGAAAATTTCATACCTCAGTTCCGCATGAATCCACAGATGTTTATGGCCTTCGGAAAGCAGTATCCTGCGGTAGCAGATTTTCTGCAGAAAGACCCGCGACTAGGTTTTCAGGCACCAGCCGGAAGCTTCGTCGTGGTGGGCATCTTGAAGGATGCCCCGGCAGTGATGGCAGATTTGAAGGCAAAAGACCCGAGTGCCGCGGCGGAGTTGATGCAATGCTTCTACGATCCACACAACATGATGGCCATCGTACTCGAGCAGATGTATGCGCAAGGCCACTTGGCTTACACCAGTCCGACACGCGGCAATGCTGGCTTCTTAACGCGGGGGAGTGGTCCGTGCGAATTCTGCATCAATCACCGTTGGAGCTTTCCTAAAGGATGTCCCTACGGCAAGCCTGATGAAAAGAAATATCCTGTCGGTTTTCTGGAGAAAGTAACTGACGTAATGACCAACGGAAGAGCGGTAAGCTCTGTCCACGAAGTAGCACCCCCTTCGAGCCCTACGGATTGAGAATAGCCCTGAATTGCGCCTGCACGAGAGACGTGGATTTTTCCTTCCATGGCGACCAATCCGCACCTAGCGACGAACCTTCGCGGCGTGAGCCGACCGAAGGATTATGCGACACTGTGCGCAAAAACTCCATCATGCGACTCGAATAAGTAGTTGAGCTTGATCTCCTTATTTTACTGAAGTCCAAGTTCGGCCAGTTGCTTTGGATTCACTTCATCGACGGCCAGCAGATTATGGCAGATCGAACAGTCGTTGTTGATGCTCTTGCCGTCCTTCGTGTTATGACTGCCGTCATGGCAGCGGAAGCATCCAGGATATGCGTTATGGCCAATGTTATTCGGGTGCGTCCCCCAGCTGACATTCATGGAGGGAAAGACATTCACTCCATGAATTGCGGCGAGCGATTTCGCCGTCTGATCGATTTGGGTGCGTTGCTGGCTCCAGACCGCCGGGTATTGCGTGCGATAGAAATCCTCCAAGCCGGCAGTGATCTTCGACTCAGCCTCTGCCTGCGATGTATACGTCTCCTTGATCAGCACCAGTCCCTGCTTGCGAACGAAAGGCAATGACGGATCCACGCTCCCCGCAGCCATCGCCTTGTTGAGTGCATCTTCCGGCGTATCGAAGGAGTGCGCTGCGCGATTGTGGCAGTCGATGCAATCCATCAGGCGCTTTTGACCGTGCACCGGTCCGGTCGCGTCGGTCGACTGAAACTCCGTCACCGAGCCGTCGCTGTTGTCTTTTCCAACCCAAGGGATAGTTTGGTTGGTTGTATCCGTGGCGACGTATTCAATACGGCCAAGGTGTGCGCCGTGGATCCCGACCAGGCTGCCGCTCGGATCTCGGCCTCCAATATGGAGGAGTACAAGGGTGTGGGTCACAGAATTCTTCTCATCATCGCCAAAAGATGTTTTCATCAGAAGCTTGTCGCCGATGTTTCGCTGTGGGTTATGACAGTGCAGGCAAGTCGCACTGGCAGGGGGGATTCTGTTATCTGCCATGATCGGTCGCGGATATGTGTTGAACATCACCGAAAAGAGCTGTTTGGTGCCATTGACCTTCGCATTCACGAATCCAGCGACGCCCGACGCGATGTGACAGTCCGTACAGGCCACGTGGGCGTGGGGAAATTCGTGGTAAGCGCTCCACTGGGGGGCCATGACGTGACAGGTCTGACCACAGAAGTTTGGAGTATCCATGTATGCGACGCCGCGATAGCTTGCCGTGCCCACGATGACAAAGTTGATGAAAGTGGCCGCAAGGACGAAATGTAGGCCGCGGCGAAAGACAGGATTGCCGAGGTCGACCTTCGGATATTCGGTAGGCAGTTGACCCGCGGCCCTAAGACGTCTTCGCCGCATCCAGATGCCGATGGGGATGAGGATGAGTCCAAGAACAAAAAGCGCGGGCAGGCCTAGATCGAGAACGATGCCAACGTAGGGGCTCGCAGGGCCGCTGCGGGCGATGACGTCTACGACCCAGAAACCGACCAAGATCATGGCCGACGCCGTGGTAAGTCCGACGCCGATCAGACTTATTGGATTATTTGCAAGAAAGATAATTGGCCGAAGCCGGTTTTCCCTGAATCTCCCCAATCGAGGTATTCCCCCTTGTCGGAGCTATTTCTGTAAGGTGCGGATATATGCGATTAGTTCCTTAATTTGATCGTCAGTAAGTTTGCCGCCGAACGCGGGCATCTTGCCCTTGCCCTTCTTCGTAATATTGAAGAGTTCGTCGTCCGACATCTTCACCGTCGCGGGCTGGCTGAATGGCTGTACCTTCATCGCTTTACCGGCTGGCGTATTGCCGCTGCCGTCCGCGGCATGGCACGACTGGCACTTGGATTTGTAAATGTCGGCAGCGGTTTGAGCGGAGCAGAGGGTGCCGGTGATGAACAGGCTCAAGGCGCTGGCGTAAACAATGTTTTTCAGCATAGGTGAAGGCTCCTTCTGTTAGCGTCGAGAATCATAGCGCACTTCAGTGAATTTTAGAAAGCATAACGGACACCGAGGGTGTAAACATTCCCGCGGAAGCTGCGCGGAAGCGTGGGCCCGATCGGTGTTCCTTCGCCGTAGCTGTAGTAGTTGTAGTCTGCCTTCCAGCTCCAGTTTGAATCTAAATCGAAGGATAGTTTGCCGTATGGAGTCTGGTATTGCGACTGCAGGGAGCCCGGCACCTGGCGGATATTGATCGGTGGGGCCTGACCGTTGACGTCGGACATCCGATAGCCCGCTGCCGCGTGGAGCCTCTTCATGGGACTGAACACGAATCCGATGGAGCCATACTGCGTGGGTTGGTTGTAGTAGCCGTCGCTTTGCAGCGGCAGGCCTGCTTGCTGGCACACTGGAGGACTCGGCTGCGACTGAGCGCCTTCGACTGGCGCCCCCGAGGTATAACAAAAATCCGTGCGTGAGAAGATGCTCTGGTACGCATAGTTAAGGTCGATGCCCCACTTTTCGTTGGGATTGATCATCGCCGCAAACGAAAAGTCACGGTCGTGCGCCAGATGGTAGACGGTCTGGACATTATTGCGGTCTTCCAGGATGTTGATAGTTCCGGCAACGCTCAACCAGGGATGCGGATTGTATGAGGCCCGCAGGCGGTAGTGTTGCGTCGCACGCGGGCTGATGCGGGTAAAGGCATTGTCCGAATAAAGGGCATCGACGTTGAAGTTGATCCGCCACTCGGCCGTCGGCCTTAGGGCGAGCCCGAACAGCGGCCCGTAGGAGTGGATGAGAATATCGTCGCCGCCGGCGTCGGTGATTCGGCGGTTGCTATAGAGGTAGCCGAGCGAAACACGCGCGCGCGGCGCGGCATCCCAGGCGACGTAAAGTGTATTGACCTTCGTGTTTTGATTGAGCGCCTGGTAGTCGGTCGTTGTCGTCGTAGTGGCAGCTCCGGGCGGCACAAGCATCGAGGTTCCGGCAAAACTTGTTTCGGTAAAGAGATTGGTCGCCGGCTGGCGGAAACTCCAGAAGTCGAAGATTTCGTTAAGAGAGATGGTCGGAGTCACCTGCCAGGTGACTCCGTAGTCGACGTTGACGTTGATGCGGCGCGCTGCGGCCGAGCCGGTCGTCAATGTAGCGCGGTCCTGGGGGCGGGAATTAAGGCCGTTGAAGTCCTCGTTGTAGTTGATGAGATTGCTGGTGGTGCCCATGTAGAGCACGCGCCCGTTCATGGTGACGTTGGGGATGGACGAGCTCTGGAAATGAAACTGCTCGCTGGGGAAGAGTGTGCGCGTGGGCGCGGAAGCGGTATATGCCAGAAAGCCGTTGCAGGTTGGATTCACGGTTCCGTCCGGGTTAAAGGGTGCGGCGCAGGGAGTATTCCAGACGGAAGAGAGATTGACCCCCAGGCTGACCGGCGTGCCGTCGGAGAGCTTGTAATCAAGCCCGGTGAGTTGCCAACTGGTATTGCCCTTGTAGTGCGTGAAGAACTGGTCGTAGCTGATGGTGGTGCGGGCCAGAGGCTTCCAGTCGATACCGCCGTTCCACACATCTGTGGAGACGCGCCAGTTTTGCGTCAGAAGGGCGTCAGCGCCGACGTGCAACGTACTGTTGGTCGGCCCTTGGTTCACGTTCTGGAAATAGCCGAAATGTGGGCTGACGGCGGAGAGCGGCGCAAGTTTGATGTTCACGTCCGTCATCCGCCGCACGGTATTGAAGAGGTGTGGCGAGCTGAGGATGGGGGCGAACGGCGTGGACTCTGGCGGAATCAGCGGATTGGCCAGCAGGTTGTAATCGAAATATTGACGGTTGCGGCGGAAGCTTCCAGAAAAGTCGTAGATACGGCCCTTGGAGAAGTTCAGGGTAGTGACGTTGTAGGGGTCGCCTCCATACCCGAAGCTGCTGGACGAGAGGCGGTCGAACACAAGCGCGTGGGCCGGATCCACGGCCCTCATCTGAAGGAAGTTGTCGAGAATTCGCGGCCCCGACTGAATGTTGACCAGAGTGGCATACATAGGGTCGCTACCGGAGTGTTCCACGATGTGTCCGCCCAGATCTGTGGACATATGAGTGAGGTATCCATTAATGACCTTTCCCGCAGATGGTGACTGTGGAACATCCTGCGCCAGGGATGGGCAATCCACAGCAAGGAGGGCGGAAATGACAATGGCAAAGGCAGCCAGAAGACCACGCCGGGCACGAGACCGGAAGTTCAGCAGGAGCGATAGGTACGAAAATGCGCTCATCATGCGTGGCCATCCCTACTTGAAGAAAGAGCTGTCGACGTTTGAGCCATGAATCTGTACATGGCAAACGGTGCAAGCCTGATACTGATTCGCCATGTTATGAAATGACGGTGTGCCTGGTGCCGTGAAATTCATGGAAGGCGAGTGGCACTGCAGGCAGAGGTGGTTTATGTTGCTGACCTTGAGCAGACGCGGATTGGGTGAGCCGTGAGGCGAGTGGCACGAGGTGCAGCCCTCGGTTTTGATGGGGGGGTGCTCGTAGACGAATGGACCGGCAGTCTCGACGTGGCACTTAGTGCAAATAGCATCCTGGGTCGAGCTAATGCGGAGCTGGTTCGGCTGGAAAGTGCCGTGAGGGTCGTGGCAGTCACTGCAACTCATCAGGCCTTCGTCTACTCGGTGGTGAAATGGTTGCGCAAAAGCCGGTTTCACGTCCGTGTGGCAGGTATAGCAAAGCTGTGGCTGCGCTACCTTGAGAAGGCTTTCCTCCGTCGCAAACTTATGCACACTGTGGCAGCTGGTGCAACTTACCTTTGCTTCGCCGTGGGCGGAACGCTCAAAATTTGGATGAGCTCCTGCATGACATTCAAGGCATTTTGCGTCAATCAGTTTTGCGGAGGCCTTGCTGAACCGGAAGATCTTCGTTACATCTCCGCCCGCTTCGATGTGAGCTTGGCCGGGTCCATGGCAGTTCTCGCACGTGACCCCTTTACCGCCGTGCATGAGCGCCATGCGCGTGTGAGGATTTTCAGAGAATTTACCTACAAGGTCTTGATGGCAGGGCTCGCAGGCCTCGGAGCCAGCGTAGCCGGAAGGCAGCGTCGCGTGATCGGCGGGCGCAACGGCGGATTGTTGACCATTGCCGCCAGCATCCACCCGCCCTGCTTTCCAGAGTCCCGGAAGCAGTAGGATAAACGTCGCACAGAGAAGAGCACGTCTCATCGCGATCCCCTACAGGAACACTGAGCACATCTCGATTACTTCTTCAGGCAACGACCCGCCGGGTCGGAAGGAGGATGACGGATCGCAAGAAGCTTACCATAATTCCCAAGTATCAGAGATCACAGGACTGCAATTGTTGGTGAGCCCAAATGAGCCTTGCCCACGAAGACTTATTCCCTTGTATTTGACCCATTCCTGGACCTTGCAAGTTCCGCCTGCGGGCGTCGAGGTTCCTTCATGTACTCCTTATTGCCCAGTCTATCTCCGTTCTCGCTGTTCTCTTGTTCGCCATCGATTGGTCATCGCCTTCTCACTCGCAAGACCGCGCAAATGGCGACAGGTGGACCTCCCACGACGAGTTAAGACTAGTGGGCGTATTGAAATCTGAATACTGTCAGAAAAAATGGTCAACGACCGTGGACTAAAACTCATCCAGTTTGCGACTCGCTGGTCGGAGAGAGGCCAAAATGGAGGTCGCTCGGGTGATGTAAAAGATAACCCCCAGGTCCGCGGGAATCATCCCGACCGTCCTTAAATAGCTGAATGATCTTAATGTGCCACAGCAAAACATTCGCGATGGATTTCTGGCAGCCGCGGCAATTGGTTATCGCTGCAAACACAACGCAACACTCTCCGGCGCTGAAGGTGGTTGTCAGGCGGAAGTCGGAGGAGGTTCTTCGATGGGCGTTCCGGATTGCGAACGAATGACGGGCAATCTGGAATAGGTCCACTCCCGGAATCTGCGTATCCTCTGTCCGCTGCTGAACAGCAGTTATGGATTTTGGACATGAGGCACTTGAGACGGGTGTGTCAAATCAACCAGTTACACGGGACGCGAGGCGGCTCGTTGATTGCATATTTTCTCTTAGCCGTTACGAGGAGGAACCATGCAGGCTCTGCTTCAGGACATTCGCTACGCGCTTCGCCAACTCCGCGGGTCGCCTGCCTTTACACTTGTTGCGGTGCTTACTCTGGCTCTGGGCATCGGGGCTAACACCGCTATCTACAGCGTTATCCATGGAGCGCTGCGCCTGTCCTATCCCAACGCGGACCGCCTGGTGGTCATCAAGACTGTTTATCCGCAGGGCTCCTATCCATCTGCTTCTTACCCCGATTTTGAGGACTGGCAGGCCCGCGTCAAGTCCTTCTCGCACCTTGCCGCAAGGTTCAACGGACAGATGACCTGGCTGAGCAAAGACGAGCCGCAGACCGTCAACGTCGGCTATGCGACGAGCGACTACTTCTCCGTCTTTAGCATGGAGCCTGTGGCGGGACGGATTTTTCTCCCTTCTGAACACCAGAAGGGAGCCGCTCCGGTATGCATTCTCAGCGAAATTTTCTGGCAGGAGCAGTTCGGGCGCAGTCCATCGGCGATCGGCAGTCCGCTCAATCTCGATGGCCGCACCTGTACCGTGGTGGGAGTCGTCCCGGTCCCGCGTCCCAGCGGCGCTCTGCCCGCGCAGGTTTGGATTCCGCTCGAACCTCAGCCACCCTATGTTGAGCACGGCTCCAACTACCTCTTCACCGTGGGCATGCTGCGGCCGGGAGTGACTCTGGCGCAGGCGCGTACGGAGCTTGCCGGCATTCAGGCGCAGATCGACAAACAGTTCCCTGATAACGCGCACGGAGTGGACCTGGTCCCGATGCAGGAATTTGTCTTCGGTAACTTGCGCTCCATCATGCTCGTGCTGCTGGCCGCTGTCGGCTTTATTCTGCTTATCGCCTGTGTGAATCTTGCGAATATGCTGCTGGCCCGCGCTGCGGACCGCGCGCGCGAATTCGCGTTGCGTAAGGCTCTGGGCGCGTCGCCGCGTCGCATGCTGCAGCAGGCGCTGACGGAAAGCCTGCTGCTTTCGCTCACCGGAGGCGGTTTTGGCCTGCTTATCGCGGAAGGGCTCCTGCACGTTCCCATCGACGCGTGGCCAAAGGGCTTTGTGCCTCCGTCCGATGTGCGCCTGGATGGAACCATTCTGGCTTTCACCGCTGTTCTGGCGATCGCTACCGGAGTGCTCTTCGGCATTATGCCGGCGCTGCGCGTTCTGCGCCACGATGAGAAGCAGGCGCTGCAGCAGGGCCGCACCGTGACCGAATCTCGGGAGCAGAATCGCGCCCGCTCGGTGCTGGTCATTGCCGAGATCGCTCTTTCTTTGCTGCTGGTGGCCGGCTCGATCAACATGGCGCTCTCCTTCATGCGCCTGCTGGATGTCGATCCCGGCGTGAATACACACCACGTTCTCACCATGGCTATCGGGCTATCGTCAATCCGCTACGCGAAGCCGGTAGACCAGCAGCGCTTTTTCGACAATCTGCAGGAGAAGCTGGCGGCGTTGCCCGGGGTGAAGGCCGCAGCCGGGAGCGTCGACCTGCCTCTTGCGGGATCAAACTCTAACGGCGATTTCGACTATGAAGGCTCGGATCCTGGCGCGCAGAAACGTCTTCCTTTTGCCGAACGGCATTTCGTCACATCCGGATATTTTGCCGCAATCCAGACGCCTATCCTTGAAGGCCGCGACTTCACCCGGCAGGATCAAGCGGGTTCGCAAAAGGTCATCATCATTAACCGCGACATGGCGCAGTTGCTCTGGCCGGGCAGGAGCGCGCTGGGAAAGCGTGTCAAGTTCTCGGACGAATGGCATGAAGTTATTGGCATCGCCGCGGACGTGTATTTCAATGGGCCGGGAACACCTGCAGGCCTGCAAATGTACGTCAGCGTCGACCAATACCCCCAATCCTTCCTGAGCATGATTCTTCGCACTCGGGGCGATCCGATGGCGCTCACCGAGCCTGCGCGTCGCGCCGTTGGTGCGATCGATCCCGGTCAGGCGGTCTCCAATGTGACCAGCCTGCAGAGCTTGGCCGACAGCGCGCTCGCAGGTCAGCGCACGTCTACTACGGTTACGGCGATCCTGGGCTGCCTGGCGCTGCTGCTGGCCAGCATCGGAGTTTATGGAGTGATGGCTTACTCGGTCAGCCGCCGCGAACGCGAGTTCGGCATTCGCATGGCCTTGGGCGCAAACCGGGGCAATATCCTTACACTGCTTTTCTCCGGAGTCTTTCGTCTGGTGTTGGTGGGAATCGCCGTTGGGTCAGTGCTGGCGTGCGCCATGCGCGCATGGATTGGGACGGTGCTCGGTCCAAATGGAGCCAACCCCATCGCACTCATCGCGGCCACCCTGCTGCTCTGTATCGTTGCCGCGCTGGCGACCTACATTCCTGGTCGGCGTGCTACTCACGTTGAGCCCATCCAGGCGCTGAGAACGGAATAGCGGCCGAAACCTCGATTAGCTGTTGGACATCGGCGAAACCGTGTCGCGTTGCCATGTCGGCGCGTCGATCAAGGACGCTGGGAACAAAGCGTTTGCCCTGTCAGAGGTCCTGAGTCCGAACGAGAACTGCTGAGCAACTTCGCACTTGCGATCGTTAACGTGTCGCCTCAGTCAATTGCCATCGGGCCTGGGTTGATTGCCGATCTCGAACAAATGCGCTATTTCTAAGCCTGGACCGACTGCACGCCGGTGCCGTTTTCGCGCCGGAGGTGGCCCACTCCTTCCTCGCGGCCTTTCTGTACCATTTCCAGGGGTACTTGGGTGAAAGGACCTTTGGGGCAAAGCTCAGATTAAGGCGTTTACCGGGAAAGTTTAGACCCTCGCTACTGGCAAAATGTAATTGCAAATGCCTCATTAAGGTGGGACGCGCTATGAAGATTCCAGCCGTAATCGTCTCCTGCGCACTTCTTGTCGCTACGCCTCTCTTGGCGCGGGAAAAGACCGACGTGCTCGTCATGAACAACGGCGACCGTCTCACTGGCGAGATCAAGGGCTTGGACGCGAGCGTGCTATACGTAAGCTTTGACTACATACTGGGTACAAGCTCGGTCGATTGGTCCAAGGTGCATCATTTAGAAAGCAAGCAGTTGTTCATCGTGAAAACCGAGAATGGTTCTGTTTATACAGGAACGCTCTCCACGGCAGAGACGGGAGCGGCGCGGCCTGTACGAATCGAGGTAAAGGAGAACGCAGAAAAAAACGTAGCGCTCGAACAGCAAAAGATCGTGGTCATTAACCAGACATCAAACCGTTTCTGGGAGCGCTTCAACGGCAGTATTAACTCCGGGTTGATCTACTCCAAGGGCAATCAGACGACGCAATACACCTTCGGAGCACAAGTACAGTATCCCCGCGAGCGTTGGGGCGCAGGCGCATCCTACAATTCCTCACTTTCAGGCAGCACCGGCGTTACCACTTCCACCCGCAACGACGGATCGCTCTATTACCGCCGCCTTCTGCGCTGGAACAACTGGTTTTACACCGGAGTGGGTAACTTTCTGCAAAGCTCGACTCAAGACATCGACCTTCAGTCGAATATCGGTGGCGGCTTCGGGCATTTTCTCAAAAACACTAATCACACGACCATTGCAGTGATCGGCGGACTGGCCTGGCAGAATACGAGATACTCCCCATCGACAGAACTCCAGGGGTCGCAAAATGTGGCCGCCGCCATGGCCGCTGCGGATGTGGAGCTCTTCAAATTCGACAAGACTAATCTGACCGTCACCGGCACAGTTTTCCCGGCGATTTCCAAGCCGGGACGCGTCTACACCAACACCAATGTCACCTACTATGTCAAGTTCCTTGGCGACTTCACCTGGAATGTCTCTTTCTACGGCAACTGGGACAACGAGCCGCCGCCACATTTCAGTGGCAGCGACTATGGCACCAGTTCAGGGCTTGGATGGACGTTCGGCAACAAGTGAGGTCGGCGGAGAGTGCAAGCCCCTGCTTTGAGTGACATCTTTGGCATCGAGCCAGTTTGTGGTTCCGCGAGTGCATTTTGCTGGGTAGAATACCGGCTAGTCTTATACAGCCGCAACTAGGAGTCCTCCTAGTTGCAGTGTGCGCGGCCGTGAGTGACCATTGGTTCGACAATTGAATTGCTGGTCGCCGATCTCTTGTGCAGTTGATGTCTAACCACAAACTCTACGCCACTTCAAGAAGGAGATTTCTCATGCAACTAAGTATCGTGCGAGTCAGCAGCGGAACAACGGGTCTTCGCGCTATGAGCAGGATAATGGGGTTGACATTGCTTTGCGGGCTGCCCGCCCTCGGACAGAGCCCTGAATTGCAGCAGAAAGTGTCAGCCTTGAAGCAGTCCGCAGCTGAGAATCAGCAGCGGCTGCATCAATATCAATGGACCGAGACTGTCCAGATCACGTATAAAGGCGACCCCAAGCCTGCAAAGCAAAACCTGTGCCAGTACGGCCCTAATGGCCAGGTGCAGAAGACCCCGATCGGAGATCAGCAGCAACAGCAGCCGAGCGGCGGCCGCCTGAAGCAGCGCATGGTCCAGAAAAAGAAGGCAGAGATACAGGACTACATGGGCGACGTTAAGGGTGTCCTCGGTATGTATGTCCCGCCGGACCCGCAGAAAATACAGAACGCGTTCCAGTCGGGCAATGCATCGATCAGTCCCGCAAACGGTGCGGTGAACCTGGTGTTCAAGAATTATGCGCAACCCGGGGACCAGATGACGGTCACCTTCAATCCGCAGGTGAAAAAGATCACTCAGTTGAACGTAAATACATATACCGACAAACCCAGCGAGGTGGTAACGCTGGCAGTGCAGTTTGCCAGTTTGCCCGACGGTACTAACTATGCGCAGCAATCTGTTCTGAACGCGACTGCCAAGCAGATCGTGGTAAACACTACGAATTCGAATTATCAGAAGCTCGGACCGTAATCAGGGAGAGAGTCTCAACTGTAATCAAAGTCTCTTCGATTTCTGGTAGCTGCAAGTGCACTCGACGTCCGGATCTCTGACCAGAAGCCCTGTTGGAGCAGCCAGAGATCCGGAATGGCCCGTCATAGACGCTCTCAAGCTGGCAGTGGAGCTCTCCTTTTGACCGCCCTCTTTACCTCGCGGCCCTTGGCCCAGGTCTACGGTCGGGCAAACAGGAAGCAAGATGCCCTTGGCATACTCGATAAGCTGACGAAAGGGTCAGACATGCGTTATATCTCCCGGTTTGACATTGCGCCAGTCCACATGGGTTTGGACAACAAAGAGGCTACCTTCGAGTGGCTCGAGGAAGCGCACACTCAGCGCGTGACAAGAATGCGGAGCCTTCGCGAAGCTCTCTTCGATGTCATAAGGTCAGAGTCTCGTTTTGTGGATCTCGTGCAGCGAGTCGGGTTGCCAGCATGAAGAGTACAGATGCTCGGCGGCGGCTCTTGCGGCTAACATTGATTCTGATGCACCAAGGACCGCAATACGCGACTGGATCGAAATTGTTGGGCGCCTGGCTGGTCCGCAGATGGAAAGAGCCTCTTGGTTTCCTGGCATAACTTTGAAACGGGAGAGTGCATTGCTGAAGGTGACACTGGACGGTAAAGCGTCTGTCCTGCTCAGGTCCAGCAACCCCGAAGTCTGGGGTACGATGGCGTCACCGGACGGGCGACTGCTGGCCATTACTGAAGCCGGCGGTCCAAAAAATCTCTGGCAGGTAGAACACTTCTGATAATCCTGCTCAGAGCGGGCAAGAGATCTATCACTCAGCCACTGCGCTCGTTCTTCATCATTGCATCGTATCAAAAAATCTTTCTGACTATAGGGATTTTATCGAGAGCGCAAGATCGCACGCTCCCAACAGGCGTAGACTGTTTCTATGAGGTGCTTCACTGCGGTTACGCTGCTGATCGCTGGAGTCGCTCTTCCCGTCTTTGCCCAGCGTAGCGGAGCTCGCGGCGGCGGTTTCTCGGGCCACGCCTCCTCGGGGTTTCACAGTGGATTCACCAGTCCCGCTCCTTCTCACTTCTCCAATCCTGGCTTCACTGCTCCTCAGCGCTTTACCGCGAGTCCGTCCTTCAGAATGACGCCGTCATACCCGAGAGCTGGCTTCGGCGCTGCAAACGCGCGTCCGGCTTATTCCAGGGGCGGCAGCAGCTATCATAGAATCGTCAGTTATCGCAGGGTTGTCACATTTCGCAACGGGATCCGCTTTGTATCCCTTGTCCCGGTGTGGGGCTGGTCTCCCTTCTGGGGATTCCCGAATACCTTCGGCTTTGACGGATCGATGGCCTCTGCTGGCTACGCTGACCCGCCGTCCGCTGACCCGCCGTCCGCTGTGCAGCCGGCCGAACAGTATGAACCGCCTCCTGGTAATCCCTCCTACGCGAGTCCGGCTCCCCCTCCGACGAACGAGGAGGGGGTGAAGCTGGTCTTCAAAGACCGGCGGCCTTCGGAAGAGATTCACAACTATGCGCTGACCCCGACGACGCTCTTCGTCCTGGACCAGCGCCGTCGAGACATCCCCATTGGAGAAATTGATCTTGCGGCGACCGAAAAAGTGAATCGTGACGCAGGCGTTAATTTCCAGCTCCCCGCCACCTTGAGATAGGCGCACATCTGGTCGTTCGAAACCGGAGGAGTTCAGGTAACATCCTTCACCGTCGCTTGTTCACCAGCGCCTTGAGGAATGGAGCGCCCCATGCCCCGATTGCAAGCAGTCCGCCAAACAGGAACACCGCGTCGAAGCTCGTCCGCCCTTCCGGTGAAGCGTAGACGTTTCTTAGATTGAGCCACAGAGCGAACTCGTCCAGCGTAAGCGCTGCACCCACCCCATACAAAATGGAGACTAGGCGGCTCACGAAAATCGACGTACCTGTGGTCTCCTCGCCAACCTCGGCAAGCCACGCAAAGCCCACAACCAGAAGGATCAAAATTCCCCATACGAGGTGGTGGATGTGCTGGCCCCCTATCACTACCCACCCGAACGGTCCAATATCGTGAAGAATGGCCAGTACGAGCAGGCGCGCGCCGAGAAACGTAAGAAAGAAACTCACAGCTGCCAGAAACATTCTTCGCCGGGGACGGTCGCGGATATGCTGGTGCATCAAGAAGCCGAGCTGCGTCAGGTGCAGGA
>Ga0206981_10170_pt1 | contig 19662 bp, 10 predicted proteins | sample Alteio_BWMinCont_17_FD_153312 | JGI IMG/M metagenome (GOLD analysis project Ga0206981, IMG submission 153312) | Enriched cells from forest soil in Barre Woods Harvard Forest LTER site, Petersham, Massachusetts, United States -... | ecosystem: Environmental > Terrestrial > Soil > Temperate forest >... | reverse complement strand
CCGCGACGCCGGCCAACGCCGCGGTTGGCCCTCAACAAAGAAAGGCTTCTGGGCAGTTGAATATTCTGCCTCCCATCCAACTGGGCATTCCGGGCCCTTCGACGTTGCAGATATTCCCCTGTACCTGGCTCACTATCGGACCCGCATATGCTTCCTTCGGTCCCGGAATTACCGGAACCATCACTCTTAGTATTTCGGGCCTGCCCGCCAATGCCAGCTACACCATCACCCCGGACACGATCCAATCCTCGGAAAATCCCATGCCCCTCGTTTACATCTCGATCCTGGCCAATGGGGGCATCAGTGCTCCGCTTCAGATCCAGGTCAAGGCACAGAGCGGGGCGCAAACCATTGCAGTTGCGTTGACTTTGCTACCGATCAATCCGTTCATCACGGGCGGCCCTGTTTTCGCGGCGACTCCTCAAGCTTTGCAGCCGGGAGACACGATCTCGATTTCCGGTCAGGGATTCTGCCCCGGCTCGACAGTGCGCTTCGGCAACGATGTTGCCGTCGTCGCCCCGATTTCCATCAGCCCAACCGAGATCATAGCCGTCGTGCCACAATACGCCACCACCGGGCAGGCGTCAGCGACGACGTTTCCATTTGGAGTGATCCCCTCAAACGGAACCAGCGCTGACCTCATTCCGGCGCCCGAACCCTGCCAGATCGATAGCTTTCGTAACACCATCGGGTTTTCGTTTATGAACGCTAAGTACGGGACGGTCACGCTGACTCAGATCGAAGAACTCTTCTTGAGTACTGGCAGCGCCGCGAATACCTTCGCGGCGATGGCGCAGGCCTTCATAGATGCGGGATCGGGAGATGTCTGTTTCGGAATGTGTCTTGCAACTCAAAGACTCTACCAGGATGACACGGGTGCCCTGGCTGCAGGCTTCCCACCGAATCTGCCAACCTCAGCCTTCGGCCTCACGGGCCCCGACGATGTAGGCGGTCCTTCGGCCTCCCTTCAGCAATATATCCGCTCGCAACATCTGGCTCAGCTCAGCGAGGAGTACTTGAGCGCCTATCTCACCGCCGCCGTTTTGAAGTCCAATGCAATAAGCTTTGAGCTCCGGCAACACATCGCCGCTTGTCTGCAGCGAACTCTTCCAAATGGTTCGCAAACCATTCCCTATCCCGATTATCCGCTCGTTGCGATGCGGCAGGGCCTGGGAAGCGGTCACGTTGTTGTTGCCTATGAAATCGTCGATCAAGCCGGCGGAGCCTTCGATATCCTCGTATACGATCCCAACGATCCATTCACTCCGATTCCCTCCTCAGATGACGGTCAGGACGGAGAAGATTCGGATTCGACCGGGCAGGCGCACCAGGCCATCGTGGATAAATGTACGATCCATGTGACAGGCGACGGACACTGGAGCTACCCGGCTCAGAAGGATACCGGAACGGTCGACGAACTCACCCCGGTGTCATCAACCATCATTCCACTGCACCCCACCATGTTGGGGACCACAGCCGATCTCGTGATCGCCGGATCAACCGTCAGTCTCGCCGCTCTCGGCGCCGAGGTTGGCTCCTTGTTGGGCCCGGTTGGCTCATTGATCGGCGGACTTCTCGGCGCCGTGGTCGGATTCATCGCCGGGACTCGGGCAGGTTCTAGGTTCCATCAGTATTTTTTTTCGGAGGCCGTCGCAGGTTGGAACCACGTCATTGGACCGGCCTGTAACCGGCCCCGCCTTGATCCGAACCACCCAATTGTCAAACAACAAAGGACATAACCTATTCGGTCCGGATGGAAAAGCCAACCGGAATCCCCAGACTCGGCTCTTCGCAACACCCTTCGCACCCCCTGGAGGTGGCTCGGAAAATCAGGAAGTCTTCATCGTCGGGAAGTGCGACCAGTACCGCCATGCCGTCACCGGCATCAGACTAGGTAACTACGGCATGGTCATGCTGGGTGGGTCCTACATCGTCGAAATGTCCACCACTACGTGCCCGGGCCAGAATGACGAATTCACATTTGATACCGCCGCTGGAACACTCGGTTTCAGGACGGGTGCGGAAAGCGCGCCACTCACGGTTGAAGTATTGGCTCAGCTACCAGACGGCTCGATGCGGCTGGCGTTGCTGGCGACCACGACTTCATCCATTGGGAGGGAGTCCGTTCATTTCAATCAGGATTGCAGCACATTGACCTTCACCCACCGTGGGCCTGCGGCCACTTACCTCCTCGTGCTCGGAAGCGTTGGCTCCGATGGCCGCGTAGCGACCTTCTACAGCGGAATGGAGCAAGTTGAGGATGGTTACACTATAGGGTATACGCCGCTCGATTGGAGTTCTCTCAACGGGGTCAAGGTAACGACTGAGGGCCCGCTGACGACGAGGATCCTCGCCCCGAGGGGACTGCCCGGCTTCACTTGTTGATTACCCCGGGGAGGCAGGGTGAAGTACAGTTGCTTCGAAGGCATCGTGGCCGAGTTCTCAAATCTGTTCAGAGCCGCTGGCGTGGATATCGGTGCTAAAGAGATCTTCGTTGCTGTCCCAGCGGATCGCGACGCGGAGTCGGTGCGATCGTTCGAGGCGGCCACGCGCGACCTGCATAAATTGGTCGACTGGCTGCAGAAATGCCGAGTACGTCTGGTCGCGATGGAATCCACCGGTGTGTTTTGGATTCCTCTCTACCAGATCCTCGAAGCGCGAGGCTTTCAGGCTTTTCTGGTGAACGCGCAGCACATAAGGAATGTGCCTGGTCGGAAAAGCGACGTGTCTGACTGTCAATGGATTCAGTATCTACATTCGGTCGGATTGTTGAAGGCCAGCTTTCGGCCCCTGACCAGATCTGCCCCATCGTTCGAAGCGCCGTATACGATTCAGACCCGTTGTCGCTCAATTCGCGAAGGAATTGCTCGCAGATTACTACCAGCTTCCTGTCCCGAAGTGAAGTCTACAAACCGGCTTCGCGACACGTTGAGTCCACTCCTGCGAAGTCCTGATTTACGGTAAGTTGCCCGTTTGGGGCAAGTCGCCGGGTTGAACATACCTATAACCGGTTTTCAGAGCGAATACGCCTTTACCGGAGTTAAGGCGGACCGCGCCCTGGCCATGCATGTCATGGCTCTCGAACCAATCTATCAGCCGCCGCTCGTACTCCTTAGGTTCCGCTCCAGCTGCGCCACAATGTCCTGCTTCAGCCGGCTCCCACAGAGCGACCTGTGGATAGCAAGTACTGTTCTTCGCCTGAATCGTCTCCGAATGACGCGGCGGGAGATTGGTGTCTCTCTTGCCATGGAACAGTAAGACAGGAGTTGTGCTCGCGGCCACCGCATTCTCGGGCGAAGCTAGTTCCAAGTCAACCCCATACTTCCACCGCGCATAGAGAATGCCCGCCTCTACGGCAGGACGCAACAGCGTGCGCCCAGCCCACGGGCCGGTTCCGAGCTTCTCTCCTAACCGGTCATATGAGGCCTCTCTGAAGCTTGCAAATGGCGACTCTGCGACGACGGCGCAGAAGCCATGTATCTCTCTAAGAGATGCAAGTAATTGTGCGGCCCCCATCGATTCGCCTAATCCGTCGATGCAGTGCTGAGTCTCTGACTGCCGGAGCCAATCGAACCACCGCCTCAGATCGTCCGCCTCCAGAACTCCGTAGGTGGCGAAGTCGCCGCCGCTCGCCCCGTGCGCTCGTGCATCCGGCAGCAGAACTGCATACCCATGGCGAAGGAGGAGGTTCGCGTTGCCCAGCATGCCAGCCCGGTTGTCCGACTGTCCATGCAACAGGATTACGGCGTTGCCGTTCCAGTTAAGTGGCCGCATACTCCAGCCACGCAGCCTCGCCCCGTCATCTGCGAGAACGCTAACCTCTTCAACCTGGGCATGATTGCTCTCCGCAATAGCCTCGGCACGCGCCTCGTCCGGCGGCCGCATCACGCGCCGTGCAGGATGCAGTGCCCACTTTATGGCCACAATTCCTACAAGAATGGCAAGAACAAGCCAAACCGCGATAAGGATAAAGCCCGACAGGGCAAGAGTGCGCACTTGTCTCATGAATTAAGGTCTACGCAGTGCAGTCCTGAATAGTTCTCGCGTACAAATCGGAGCCACGTTCGTTGGGAAGCTCCGTCAAGCGATGCATGACCTAGTGAATTCAGCCCGCATGCCAACTGGCAGCCACATCGAAGTGGGGAAGGCGCTCTTATCACGGCTGTATCACGGGCAATTCCGAAGTGATTCTCCGTAGTGCCTGAGGAGGATTGGCACTGCCCAGGCCATCACCGCCACTGCTCACAAGCTCGCACGCATCCTCTTCCATGTCTTACACAGCAAAGAACCCTATACCGAAAGCATCTTCCATCGCTGCGATGAACAAGCACAACAACGAGCCGAAATCCGTCTCCGTAAACAGGCCGCTCAACTCGGCTTTCAGCTCCTACCCATCTCAACGAACTCAGTCGCTTAGTGCATTAGTTCCTGAGGAGTCACATTTTCGGTAAAGTGGCCGGGCTGGAACAGGCGAACGTCTCGAACCCATAACGCCGTTTTGCGGGGAACTCGATCACGATGAAGGATCTTGATAAACTTCTGCTCAACACTTTCAATGTTACTAGGGGACGGGCGGACCAATCGTGTTCAATGGGTTGCGAATGGTCTGCAATCTCTGATCTCGCTAATTGACTAACGGGAATTATTCAGAATTGAGTAGGTGTGGGGATGAATTTGGTCGATGCGGCTTGGGAGTTCGAGCATTCTGTCGAGTGCGATGCGCCTCGGGACTTTTGCTGGAGTTACTGGACCAACATTGCCAACTGGGATGATCCGCCAGCAAAGTTTCGTTTGGAAGGGCCGTTTGAAGACGGCTCACGGATCACGACCGAGCTGGCTGGGCAGACTCTCGTATCGGTGATCCGAGATGTCCGGGCGGGTCGCGCTGCGACGATCGAAGTGAATCTGCCAAACGCAGCCTTTTGTTTTTACTGGAGCTTCGAGGATCTTGAGGCAGAGCGGACTCTAATCAGTCAGCGGTTGGTGTTGTCGGGTGAGGATGCGGCAATTTTTCTCGATCAGGCGAAGGTGATGGGTGAAACCGGTCCGGAAGGGGTGAAAAAGCTAGTTGCGGCGATGGAACGAGCTCGATCACTGATCTCCTAAGGATGAGAGCCTAGCAGTTAACGTCCTGTAAAGCGGGTTTTGAGTAAGTTCGCCACGCCAGGAATGAATGAACTGTTGCTGCTCATTAGAAATGACAGGGTAGTTGGCCCACTAGAAATGTCAGTCTAAACCTTAGTCGTCGTCGGGCGGTGGGAATGTGTGAAATCACCGCACTTGGTGATTTCCAAGGGTGTGGGAGAGTGGGACAGTCTCATCGTTCCACGCTTTCCATCAGACCGTCATTTCCACCGTTGGGAGCGTTACAGATTCCGCTTGGTAGTCGGGGCCGTACACGCGCCGACCTAGCTTCTTGTAACCGGTCTTTTCGTTGTTGGTCCGTACCTTGGTCTCGTGCTTCACGTCCTGTTGTGCTTTTACGAGAACCAGAGCGTGGCCGAGCCGCTTGTTTTCGATGATGGCTGTATGACTGACACGCTGGTCTTTGCTGAAGACCCGATAGGGAAGCGAGTGACCCTTCCATCGCACCTCGAGGAGCCGTCGCTGAAGTCATAGACATCGACATACTGGCCTGCCAGCTTGTCTGCCATCTCACTTCGTTCCAGGATGATCTGCCTGCGGTCATAGGCCAGACTGAGTTGTTGGCTCACGTGGCGCTGCTCGCGGTGGCATAAGATGTCGGCCAGACGCGATGCCTGCACGTTCAGGCTGCGATGCACGTTCTCAGCCTTTGCTGCAGGCACAGAGAACCTCTCGTTGAACTGCTCCATGAACTCCGGCAGGAAGGCGTTACCGGCGCTGATATCGCAGATGCCGGCGAGGCGTAGCTCCTTCACCAAACGATCTTGCAAGGTACGGTTTGCTCGCTCGACGCGGCCCTTGGCCTGACTGGAGTTCGCGCACAGTATCTCCATGTTCAGCTCTGCCAGCGCACGTCCGAACTGCGTCATCCCTGAGCCGCCCTTCGCGTCGGGCCGGTTCAAACGGAAGACGGTGTGCTTGTCGGAGTAGAAAGCGGTAGGGCAGCCATGCTTGGTCAGATACCCGTCGAGCGCTTCAAAGTAGGAGTTGGTGCTCTCGCTGGCGACGAAGCGCAACTGCATCAGCTTGCTCGTGGCGTCGTCAATGAAGACCAGCAACGTGCAGGGCTCGCCGCGCTGCTCGAACCAGCGATGATCGCTACCATCGATTTGGATGAGCTCGCCGTAGCTCTCGCGCCTTAGCCGCGGCTGGTGAAACGTTCGTCGCTGCGTTCGCGACAACCACAAGCCCTCGGCCATCATCCAGCGCCGCAAGGTCTCGCGGCCGACTCCCAGCTCATGCTTGTCCAGAAGCACTTCAGCCGCCAGCGGCGGCCCAAAGTCTGCGTATCTGGTCTTGACCAGCTCGACCGCATACTTCCGGATCCCTTCGTTCCGGCTCCGGTTCGACGCCCGGCCTCGCGCCTTGTGGATCAGCCCGGACCCGCCATCCACTTCATACCTGGCCAGCAATCGGTACGCCTGGCCCTCGCTGACGGCCAGTACCGCTGCTGCCGCAGCCATGGTGCAACGTCCGGACCGCACGTCACTCAACACTTCGATCCGCTTCAGATCGCCTTCGCTCATAGAAATCCAGCCCATCCTTAGAACCTGACATTTCTAATGAGCGGGGAACATGACATTAAAGAGCGTCTACAATGAACATACCTGAAACGCCGTTTTATCAGACTTAGCCGAGCTTGCCGTTTATACGAGTGGTGCTGACGGGCGATTTGGCCTGTATGGCCAGTTGAGAATTGCTTGCGGATTACCTGTAATTCGAGAACCGGCCGCAAGTTTCTGCAAACACACATTTGTTGTTATCGATCATTTATCAACTCGGTTACGAATGCGTGCAATCAAATTGGCCAACTCCTTCTTTCCATCGGGATCATCGGGGTTATTCACGCAAATAACCATTCCCTTCGCCGCCGACTGCTGAAGAAGAGCGATCGTATCCTCATCGCCGACCCTGGCCAGCGTGTCTTCAGCAACCTTTACATCAACAATGAGATTCCTGAAAAAACATGGCAGATCTTGAACCAGCGACGGGATGACTGGTTTCGCTCGGGACGGCCCGAGAAAGCCTGCCACAGCAGCGGCATAGTTGCCGCATGCTGTTTCGCGATAGCTCGTGTAATTCTCGCGCTCAAGATCAAACTTGGCACGCGGAAGTCCAGGACAACTAGGTGTTTATCGGTAGTCTCGCGGAGCTGGGCGAGGTTATTCTCCTCGCAAGGCCTGGATGGGATCGACCGAAGCGGCACGGCGAGCGGGAAAGGCCGAGGCCACGAGAGCCAAAGCGAAGACAGCGATCGCGGTCAGGATCATCACCACAGGGTCGAAAGGGCTCACGTGAAAGAGGAAGGATCGGAGGATGCTCGACGCGGCTGCGGCGCCGGTGAGTCCAAGAACGCAACCGACAGCGGCAAGCTTGAGACCGGAGATGAGAATGAGGCGCATAATGTGCGAGCGCTGCGAGCCGAGGGCCATGCGGATGGCCATTTCCTGCACGCGTGAAGCGACGGAAAAGGCGATGATGCTGTAGATGCCAAGCACGGCCAGCAACACTGCGGCGAGAGCAAAGCTGGAGATGATGATGGTGTTGAAGCGGCGCGGCGCTTCACTCTGGGAGACAACCTGCTCCATGGTTTGCACCTGGGTGAGCGGCAGTTGCCCATCGATCGAACGGACGGTTGCCCGCAGAGCGTTCTCCATCTGCTCAGGTGGCAGCGCGGAACGCAGGACGATGTAACCGCCGTTGCCGTTCAAGTCGGTAGGCAAAGCCAGGGGACCGGCATCCTTTTCGAGTTGCGCGACCGGTTGGTAAAACTGCTCGCTTGCGTCGGCGTCGGGCGAAGTGAGCTTGGCGTCGGCGACTTCTCCAACTACGGTCATCCAGGGGGTGGGTGCCTTCACGGTACCAACGCGCATGCGTTTCCCGATGGGATCCTGGAGCGGCCAGTAGTGCTCAGCGAACTCATGATTGACGATGACGACGAGCTGGTTGTCGGCATTGTCGGACTCTGTGAAATAGCGCCCACGAATCAGGGGGATGCCTATGGCCTTGAAATAATCTCCGATGGTCTGCGAAGGCGAAGCGGCGGTCTGGTCGGGCCCGCGCGGATCGACGTAGCCGTCGACGACAAAAGCCTCTATGCCGTCGCCCGTGGTAGGAAGGGTGCTGGTCAGGCCTGCGGTTTCGACGCCGGGCAGTTGGCGAAGCTGCTGGAGCAGTTTGTTATTGAAGGTGTCAATCTGCGCCTGCGTCGAGTATTGCTTCTGCGGCAGGGCGTACGCGGCGGTGGTGACGTGGTCGGGGCGGAAGCCGAGATCGACGGCGTTCATGTTGCTGAAGCTGCGCAGCAGCAAGCCGGAAGCGGTGAGCAGGATGAGTGCGATGGCGATCTCTCCAACCACGAGCGACGAACGCAGGCGCGCGTGACTTCCGCCTGCGGAGCCGCTGCGTCCGCCTTCCTTGAGGGAAGCATTCACGTTGGTGCGCAAAGCGGCGAAGCCTGGGGCCAATCCACAGAAGAACCCGGTGAGCAGTGCGAGCAAAAATGCGAAGGCACCCACGGTCCAGTTGAGCGTGATCTCGTTCATCAGCGGCAGCGTTTCCGGCAGAAGATTCTTGCCGATGGCAAGCGCAAGAGCGGCGACTCCGATGCCGAGAAGGCCGCCGGTGACACTGAGCGCCAGACTTTCGAGAATCGCCTGCCGCAGCAGAGTGAGCGCGGGAGCGCCGATGGCGAGGCGCACGGCGGTCTCGCGCTGACGGCGAATGGCACGCACCAGGAGAAGTCCGGCGAGGTTGGCGCAGGCGATGAGCAGCACGACAGCCACGGCGAGGAAGAGCATGCGTAGGAGCGGACGAGTCTGCAGGACTGTGATCTGCTGCAACGGATAGACCACGGGCTTGATGCGGAAGTTCGCTTCATCGGCCGGATAGTTGCGCATGATCTCCTGCGCCACGCGTCCTGCATCGCTCTGCGCCTGCGCCGGTGTGATGCCGGGCTTGAGCCGTCCTACAAGTTGGAGATACCAACTGGCATTGGCCTCAGGCGCAAGCTCCTGCGGGGAAAGGCTCATGGGGACCCAGAGTTCGCTGCGGTTCAGCCGGCCCGGGATCAAAGGGAACTCGAAGCTCCTGGGCATGACGCTGATGACAACATAGGGCTTGCGGTCGAGCAGAATTTTTCTGCCGAGGATGTGCGAGTCGCCGTTGAAGCGGCTCTTCCATGTGGAGTAACTGAGGACCGCGACCTGCTCCTTCTCCTGATCTTCCCGTGCCGTGAAAACGCGGCCCATGAGAGGCGCCACGCCGAGGGCGGAGAAGACTGAGGGCGTCATACGCGAGGCGTTGATCTGCGCGGGTTCGCCGATTCCGGAGAGCTCATAGCTTACGAAGCCATAGCCACCGAGGCTTTCGAACGAGCGGCTATCGCGCGGGTAGATGACGACCTCGGGCCCGGTGACCGGTCCTGAGTCGTGCTGCCCCCAGTTGGTGCCGCTGACCTGGTCACCCAGCGTGACCAGGCGGTCGGCATTAGGAAAGGGCAGCGGGCGCAGGAGAACTCCGTCGACGATAGAGAAGATAGCCGTGGTTGCGCCGATGCCGAAGGCCAGCATGAGCACCGCGGTTGCCGTGAATCCGGGCGACTGACGCAATTGCCGGAAGACCAGTTTCAGGTCGGAAAGAATCCTGTACATGGAACTCCTTGAAGACGGGTTAGCCATTAGACGGCGAGGCACCCACACCATCTCCACTAGACCACGAATTTCGGCTTTTCGCTTGGCGTGTGTTATGCGGCTGTAGGATGATTCACGCGAATCCAGTCGCGATACCGCTGCCTTTTCCGTTTTGCGAGGAGCCTCTTTCGGAGTAATGTGGCTCACGGGAGAAGCCGTGGGTAACTGGTGGCGTGATCTTCGCTATGGCCTGCGCATGCTTGCCAACAATAAGGGCTTCACTGCCGTCGCCATTCTTGCGCTGGCCCTTGGTATCGGGCCAAATGTGGCGATCTTCACATCATCTGGGTCACATTCCTTTCTCCGCTTCCTTATCCCGATGCCGACCAAATGGTTGTCGTCTGGACGAAGGTCCGGGGCGAACGAAGCCCTTCGCGGTCGGATAATTATCTGCAATATCTCGCCCACAGCAAATCTCAGGTGCGTTGCGGGTACCGCTTACCGAGTCGCGACTGGAGATGCAGTATCTCAGCCGACAGATCGAGGAATCCGACAAGCTGATTCTGCGCATCGCCAGCGAACTTGAACCCTGCCGGCGATCGATCCAGCACCGTAGGAATGCCGAGCTTTCGCACCCCTCCGTCCGGCTTCCGGATTTCTACCCGGCACACCGGCTGCGGTTGATACCTCCATTTCCCTTCACACGCTTGAGTGCCTGCCAGAGGTTTTCTCGCTGGCAGACTCTCTCCATCCACTGCTCATCCGGAGCCAGGCTTTCTGCACTGCACTTCACCACCGGCGCTTCGGTCCCTTCAGCGGATGGACTTCGAGGTTCTCTCGTCATCCCTTCCCTGAAGGCCAGCTCTAGCTGGTTATTCTGCCGCTTTGCACCCTTGAGTCGTGCCACGTACTCGCCTCTCCTATCGTTCAGGCCTTCGTCCGATCTGCTGGACTACTATGCCTTTTGCTGACTTCTGTTGCACGTTCAAGAAGAATCGCTCCTTCTCCAGTCGTGTTTCCACGACATGCAAAAGACCTCCCGTGGTAGGTTCGACCGCCTTCAGCGCACCACCGCCGGATTTACCGCCACTCGCCTTGATGGATATGAGCTTTGCTGCTCATCGCCAACTCGCCCGCGAGTGCAGGCCTCTTATCCGGTTCTTGTCCATCAGCGCACGCTTTTGCTCCACGCTTCCTTCAGACCCCGCCTCGCGACGACGCCCTTGCGCTTCGCTAATCCTTCACCTCCATCAGGTTGGATAAGGGACTCTCACCCTCAAACTGTCGAACATGCACGGCACACGATGACGCCTGGCAAGAGCAGCAGGCTCGGAAATCGCATCCGCGCTTCCCACATCCGCAGGCCAGCGACGACGGCTGACTGATTTGACTTTTTCAAACCTGCCAGGTTTGCGGGCGAACCATGAGATGGCACAACGGTCGATCCCGGCGCTCCCGAAACCTGTAATCCGCAAAACCCTACCAAGGCCGCGTTACTAAGTAGGACGAGGGCGCAGCGCATTCCATTCAGGCCAGGAGACAGCTACTCCAACAAAGGCCGGATACATTTGCGCAGACCAACACGCCATTCCCATTTTCGCTTGCAATACGGCGGCGGACCATACATCCGGATAGGCGACCATTCGAACTCAATCAAAGAAACGCGACTCTGTTTAGTGAAAGACTGCCCTTAGTGGGCGAAGAATGAGTCTCGGCACCGACTTGCGAAGACCGAGCTGGGATCGATAGTCGATGAGTCTGACGGCAGATTACGGTTAGACTGGGCTGTTGTGGAACAGTCACCCGAGACACTTCACGTCGCCCCGTGAAAACCAGTAAATCCATTTGAGGTAAAACTTGCTTCCGTCTTTTCTTTCGATCCGCGCAGCATGGGTGGCCGCTTTTGCCATAATTGCCGTAGCCGCCTCCATTCTAGCCGCGCAGCGTGCATCGGCTCTGGGTCAGGAACGATACGTCCAATTCTCGGCGGCTCCCGGCAGTTTCACCATTGTTAACGCGAACACCACGGCGACGATCTACGTTGATCCGAAGGATTGGCCGGGTGTCCTCCGCGCGGCCAACGATCTCGCCAACGACATCAAGGACGTCACCGGCAAGACGCCCGGGGTCGTCTCCAGAGCCAAAGTTCCTGCCCGCGCCGTGATCATCATCGGTACCGTCGGCAAGAGCCAGATCATCAACCAGTTGGTCGCCGCGCACAAGATCGATGTCTCGGTCATCCGGGGCAAATGGGAATCCTATTTTGTACAGGTGGTCCGCAAACCTCTGCCGGGGGTTGATTCGGCCCTGGTCATCTGCGGTTCCGACAAACGCGGCTCCATCTACGGTATCTACGATCTCTCGGAAGAATCCGGCCAGTCGCCTTGGTATTACTGGGCCGATGTGCCTGCCAAGAAACATGCCGAGCTCCACGTCAAAGCCGGCAAGTTCTCCGGTGGCGAGCCTTCCGTCAAATATCGCGGCATCTTTTTCAACGACGAAGCCCCATCCCTGTCCGGCTACATCCACGCCAAATACGGTGATATCCCGCCTAACAATGACCCTGCCAAGGGGCCCCTCATACCCGCCGGTGTTGCCAATTACGGTCACGAATTCTACTCCCACGTCTTCGAACTGCTGCTTCGGTGCAAGGCGAATTACCTTTGGCCCGCCATGTGGAACAACGCGTTCAACGAAGATGACCCGGCGAACGCAGCAATCGCCGATATGTATGGCATCGTCATGGGCACCAGCCACCAGGAGCCCATGCTTCGCGCCCAGAAGGAATGGGACCGCCTGCCCCGCTTCGTGACCGGTGGACCATGGAACTACGCCACACACCCCGACGTACTCGACCGATTCTGGCGAGACGGCCTTACCCGGAACAAGAACTACGAAAGCATCATCACCATGGGCCTGCGCGGCGAGAACGACTCCGCCATGGTCCAGGGCACGGACCAGGCCATCGATCTCCTCAACAAAATCATCCCCGCCCAGCGCAAGATTATCGGCGAGACCATCAATCCCGATGTCACCAAGGTTCCCCAGATGTGGAGCCTTTACAAGGAAGTCCAGAACTACTACGAGACCGGAGGCCTGCACGCTCCCGACGACATCACCCTTCTCTGGGCTGAAGACAATAACGGGAACATTCGCCGCCTTCCCACCGCCGAGGAACGCAAACGTTCGGGTGGCGCGGGTATCTACTATCACTTCGACTACCACGGCGGACCTACCGATTACCGCTGGGTCAACACCAGCCCCATCTCCCGCGTCTGGGACCAGATGTCGCTGGCCAAACAGTACAGTGCCGATCGGATATGGATCGTCAATGTCGGCAAGTTCAAAAACATTGAACTTGCCACCGATTACTTTCTCAACCTCGGCTGGGATTCGAAGCGGTGGACCAACGACACCATGCGCGAATACACGCGCCTGTGGGCTGCGCGCGAGTTCGGCCCCGTGCACGCCGACGAAATCGCCGACATCATGACGCTCTATACCAAGTTCAACGGACGGCGCAAGCCGGAACGTCTGGCCACCAGTACCTACAGCGTAGCGAACTACAACGAGGCGGAGACCGTTGCCGACGACTACAACGCATTGGCTTCCAGGGCAGAAGCACTGTCCATGCTCTTGCCGAAGGACCAGCAGGACGCCTTCTACGAACTGGTTCTCTTCCCCGTCAAAGCCTGCGCCAACCTCAACGAAATGTACGTCGCCGGCGCGAAGAACGAGCTTTACGCCCAGCAGGGCCGCGTGAGTGCCAACGACTTCGCCGATATGGCCCGTAGAGACTATGCCAACGATGCCGCGCTGATGAAGCACGCCAACACGGAGTTTGTCGGCGGCAAGTGGGATCACTTCCAGGACGACGTCCACATCGGCTACACCAGCTGGGCCGAACCCCGTACCCCCAGCATGGCGCAGATTCATCTCACCTCGGTCCCTGCGACGAACCCTCCGGCACTCGGCGTCGCCGTTGAGAACTCCGCTGCCGCCTGGCCTGGCGGCGAGGGGGAACCTATTCTGCCCAGGTTCAACTCTATCGCCCAGCAGCGGCGTTATATCGACGTGTTCAACCGCGGCACGGGTGCGATCCAATATACCGCCACGCCCAGTGATCCATGGATCGTCCTGTCCGCCGTTCGAGGTTCTGTCGCGAAGGAGGAACGCCTCTGGGTCACTATTGACTGGTCGAAGGCTCCTCAAGGCGCCGCCTTCGGCAGTGTGAAGATTGCACAGGGCGACACAGCCGTGAACGTCAAAGTTGACGCCATCTCCGCAGCCGACGTCACCCGCGATACGCTGACCGGCTTTGTCGAAGATGACGGCGTCGTTTCCATCGAACCCGAACACTACAGCAGCAAGACCGACGTGGGCGACCTGAAATGGATCAGAGTCGAGGACTACGGCCGCACCCTTTCTGCCATGCGCGGGCAAGGTCCGGTGGATTTTGGACCCCTGGCGCCTCCGCAAGGATCGCCCCGCTTGGAGTACAAGACCTACTTCTTCACCTCCGGGGAGGCGACTGTCTACAACGTCCTCGCCCCCAATCTTGCGTTCATGCCGGGTCGCAATCTGCGCTTTGCCGTCTCCATTGACGATCAGACGCCTGCGATGGTGATGGGTGTGCCGACGACCATTGTTGCCGCTGCCTCGCCGCGGAACGGCAACGAGTGGGAGAAGAACGTGATGGACGAGGCTCGCATCGTGTCCGCCAAAGTCCAGATTCCCTCCTCTGGCTACCACACGCTCAAGGTATGGATGGTCGATCCGGGGATCACCCTGCAGAAGATTTTCATGGACCTTGGCGGGCTTAAGCCGTCGTATCTCGGACCTCCTGAGAGCTACTACAAACCGTTGAGCCTGTCGCAAGCCAAACCCAGCCAGAAATGACACTTTGCGACGGCGGCGCCAGGCCAGTAGCGTATGCCCTGAAGACTCGGCCGTCCGTAACTGCCGCTGCTGCCATCCATCTGTCGACCGCGCTCTTCACCCAGACCGGCATCGGAACGGTGCAGATGTGGCCGCCCTTTCCGACGAGATCCACGATTGCCCAGTATCCCTGCCAAATCTGGACGTCCTCTTTCCTCAGAGACGCCAGTTCCGCTCGTCGGAGTCCGCATACGAGCAGGATGGAGATCATGGCCACGTCTCGGGCGCTGCGGAGGCTTTCACCATCGGATTTCTGAAGAAGCAAACGGGCTTGATCATAGTTCAGCCAGTTGCCGGCCCAAGAGCCGGGTTGCTTCACGCCTTTGACTCGTCTGATCGCTGCCACCAGTTCCCGGACTCAGGAGTCCTGAATCAGCAGCTTCGTAAGGCGAGACGCCTGACTGCCACGAGTCTCTGGTTGATGATGCCCGCCGCCAGGCCGAGCGACTCGAGATGCAGCCGGAACCTCAGGACCACGGTCGGTTCAAGGCCAGTCGCGGTTCGGAACAGTACCAGGTGATGAACTGCTCCATCGCAAACTTATAGTTGCGTCTTGAGGATGGTGAACTCAGGCTGTTGAGCACTGAAGATTTCGTATGATCCAGTTCGGGACGACGGAGGACGATCTTCCGGGCGGAGGGGCTTCTTGTTCTTCTTACGCATACGAGCGGCCTCCATGCCGCTGGCACGCCTCGAAGGTATATTCACCGTATCCGGCTGATCGGGCTAAGATCGTCGGCGAGTGCACAGGTGATTACGCGCATACCGAGACGCAACAAGAGCTCAGGAGCGATTGCTGGGCGCGCGCCCTCCTCATCGCCGAAAAACACGCAGGGACGTCTGACTACTTCCAGCCCTACCCGGCAGCGATGTGTTTTGCTAGCCCGGATAGCACATAAAGCCAGACCACGAGCGAGATGATGGAGGCCAGAGTTGTCATCGAGACAGTGGACGCTACCATCATTTCCTCGCAGCGATACTCTCCCGCAAGAATGTAGGCTGTCTTGGCCGTGGGCACTGCGGCGCAGATTACGGCCGCAATGGAATAGAGGGGGTCGAGCCCCAAGCACACGCTCAATCCGTACACGATCAAAGGCATGATGACGAGCTTGACGGCCGAGAGCAGCGAGACTCGCCCAATGTTGGCGCGCAATCCATCGATCGACAGCCCCAGTCCGATGGCGAACAGAGCACAAGGCGTGAGCGCATCTGCCAAGATGCCAAGATACGCCGTGACCGACCCGGGCATCCGGAGATCGAGGACCGACCAAAGCATGCCGATCAGGGTTGATAAGACCATCGGGCTAAGCACGACATGCTTAACTGTGACCATTGGGGCCGTGCGTGAGCCATGCGCATCCCGCTGACCAAGTTCGAGCAAGATCACGGCTACTGGAAACATCACAACGGCCACGAATACCGTGGCGATCGCCGCCGGCAGCACGGCGCGCGGACCATAGATCGCCTGCAGGACGGGTAAGGCGACGAAGCCGGTATTGGTCATCGATGCCGCCATGCCATGCATCGTTCGGCTTGCGAGACTTCGGGAAACATGAATGCTCATGATGCCGAACACGAAGATGAAGCAGAGGAGGGACCCACCACCAAAGGCAACAAGAAAGCGCCAATTGATCAGCGAATGACTTGGTTCTTGTGCAATTGTGACGATCAGCAATGCCGGCATTGCGATGTTATAGGCGAAATGAATCAGTGCGTCAGACAAAGCCCGCGACAGATAGCCAGTATAGCCAACGATCCAGCCAGTTAGGATCACTGCAAATACAGGTAGGATAAGGTCAGCGATCCGCACCGAGGATGGTCTCAGATTGACCCTCTAACAGTTGCATGGAGAGCAAAGTGCAGTCAATAGCACGAGAAGTTAAGGTCTGTTCGGTGTCGAGCAGCACCGCCTTGTCAACAGTTAGGCTCTGGATCGTCGATTTGTCAAAGATGAGCATTGGCCTTGAGGCATGGGCCAAATGATATGCCTAGCCAAATACCGTCCCTGCTGTCTGACTAAGGTCGGTATCGGGACATCGGCCAATAGTTAGCGATCTTCCGCAGGTCTGATCTGTCAACTGTCGCCAACAGTACAACGCACGGTTCCAGAACCCGGCCCACGGAAACCCGCATTAGCGATTTTATATTTCACATAGCTTGAGCTATCCAACAAACGACAATCGGCATAAACACTATATCGACTCAGTCTTCGCGCAACGCTGTCATCGGTTCCACCGCCATCGCATGCTGGGCGGGGAAATAGCAGGCGGCAAGCGCAGCCACGGCCAGGACCGCCATAACAGCGGCGTAGGTCGCAGGGTCCCGCACGCTGACGACGACCATGGCGCTGACAGCTCGCGAAACCAGGAAGGCTACGAGCAGGCCCGCCCCCAGGCCAGCTGCAATTATCACAATCGATTGGCGGTAGATCATGCGAAACACAGAACCGCGGCTGGCTCCAAGCGCCATACGCAGGCCAATCTCATGTACACGGCGGCCTACCGCATACGAGACCACCCCGTAGAGCCCGATCACGGCCAGCGTCAGTCCAAGGCCGCCCATGATAGCGGCGAGTGATGCGCCGATCTGGAAGAGTAGGAGCCCATTCATCGTATAAAGCCCCTGTCGCATAGTCTGCACCTGAAAGATGGGAAGTTGCGGAGCCAGGGTATGAACGGTTTTCTCGACCAGGGGCATAAGAGAAAGGAGATCCCGGTCTGACCGCAGCTGGAACACCATGAGGCTGTTCCCCTTGAAATGCTGTGCATATGGAATGTAAAAGTACGGTCGCGATTTGCCGCCTCCGAAGATCTGAAATTCCGCGTCGCCCGCGATCCCGACTACCTCCATCTTGCGATCTTTCTCGCTTGCCATGCGAAAGGTGTGGCCAATCGCATCCTGGCCGGGCCAGAACTTTTTGGCGGCGCTTTCGCTTACGATCGCTACATCCCGGCCACGATCTTTATCAACTTCGGTAAAAGAGCGGCCGTGAAGAAGATCGATACCCATCACGCTGAAATATTCAGGCGAAACAACGTTGTAGCCGGCGTTTAAATCGTCGGGATGGGCGGGAACGGCGCCGCCATCGATGATCATCCGATCGCCGCCGGCACCGAAATATCCGAGTGGAAGCGAGGCGGCGTGGCTTACATAGCTGACTCCTGCAATCTGACACAGACGGGCCGCGAGATTGATAGCCAGATCGCGGGTTTCGTCATCGTTCATCCCGATCTCATTGGAGTCAATGACGAAATTCATCACGTGGTCCGGCCTGAAGCCAAAATCCATGTTCTGCATGGCGGAGAGGCTGCGCACGAAGAGGGCAGCGACAACCAGCAATACGAGCGAACCTGCAATCTGCAGAGCGACCAGGCCATCGCGTACCCAATGACGGCCGGCGGTCACGCCGCGGCTGCCCTCGTGCAGGACAGTGTTCACATTCGCCTTAGCAATATGAAGAGCTGGCGCGATGCCCACGACAACTCCTCCCAGCAAAGCGACGGCGAAGGAATAGGAGAAGATGCGCCAGTCGAATTCGAACAGGAATCTGACGGGAAGATCCGCGTGCAGGTCGAGGTGGCTGAGAGCGCTGCTGGCAAACATGCCTAACGCGACGCCTAGCGCGCCACCGATCAGCGCGAGCATCAGGCTTTCGGTAATCATCTGGCGGACGAGCCGGGAGCGTTGAGCGCCGAGCGCTGTGCGGATAGCCATCTCGCGCTCCCGGGTCGTCGCGCGCACCAGAACAAGATTCGCTACGTTGACGCATGCCAGCAAAAGAACCATCACTGCCAGGGAGAGAAAGAGCCCAGCAATGATGAACATCGTGTTGGGATCACCGGGATTGATGCGCAGCTGCGGCTCGGGAAATGCCTCGATTTTAAGATTCTTTTCGACATCCGGATGCAGGCGCATGAGGTTCTGGGCGACTATCCCGAGCGATGCGTTCGCCTGCTTCAGGCTTGCTCCGGAACGCAGGCGTCCGTTGACGATGAGTATCCGGTCCTGCCAGTTGTTCAAGGAATCGGCGGACGTGCCGGTAAGAGGCAGCTCCGACAATGGTAGGTATGCGGCCATGGTCAAATAGCTCTGCATGCCGGAAAAGTCCTTCGGGGCTACTCCGACGATGGTTACCGGATGTCCGTCCAGTGTAACCGCGCGGCCCACCACGCTCGGATCGCTGTCAAATTTCTGCTTCCAGTAGTCATAGCCCAAAACAACCACAGGGTCCTGGCCCAGGGTTTGTCCTTCACTGCGGAGGAAGAGCCGCCCGGCAGCGGGTTTGAGTCCAAGCCCTTCGAAGAAATTTCCGCTGACGTACGTGGTCATGATCCGGTCCGGATGCTGCCCTTTTGCCGCCAGGCCGTCGAGGCTGATGGTGTAGGCAAAGATGTCGCTGAAGGACTGCCCGCTCTGGCCGCGAACCTCTTTGTATTCATTCCAGGACAGAGCCTGCTGCAAAGGACCATTGTTTTCGCGGGGGACGAGGGTCGCGATCTGCTGGGGATTAGGCACAGGCAGCGGCTTGAGCAGAAGTGAATTGACCAGACTGAAAATGGCCGTATTCGCTCCGATTCCGAGGGCGAGCGTCAACACCGCGGTAACGGCGAAGCTCGGAGCTCTTCGGAGCTGACGAAAGGCAAAACCAATATCCTGAAGCAAGGTCCCCTCCATGCGCCGGATTTATCGCACTTAAGACAGCATGTTTCCTTCCGAATGTCCTCAGGCCTAAACACCTCATTCGAAAGAACACCATCGCGTGGAAATGATTACCGGTAGAACCTAATGTCCGGATTTGAGGATATTTGTCCAAAACCGAACAACACTGACTACACATATGATGACTCTCTGCAGCGGTCTGCCGGGCCGCCCACTAAGCGGTTCTGGTGTACCTCCGAGACTCCGTACCCGAAGAAGGTGCTGTATCTCCCGCAGGTGCTCAGCCAGC
>Ga0206981_10169_pt1 | contig 19796 bp, 7 predicted proteins | sample Alteio_BWMinCont_17_FD_153312 | JGI IMG/M metagenome (GOLD analysis project Ga0206981, IMG submission 153312) | Enriched cells from forest soil in Barre Woods Harvard Forest LTER site, Petersham, Massachusetts, United States -... | ecosystem: Environmental > Terrestrial > Soil > Temperate forest >... | reverse complement strand
GCGAGATACACCTCGATCGAAGCAAGGACGCCAGTGATCAGGCAGGTCATGACAATTGCGCGAGGTACAGTGCGCGCTGGATCTTTCGCCTCGTCCGTCAAGGTGGATATGCCGTCAAAGCCGATGTACGTCAATATGGCGATGGAAGTGCCACGAAACAGCGCGCCGGAAGAAAACGTCGCAGGGTCGTAGAACGGAGTTGTGTAGAACGCTCCGGGCTGGTGCGGCAGCAGGAAGAGATAGCGCAGTATGGAGCCAACAACAAGGAGAATCACCACACCCAATGCCGCGGCCATCATCGCGTTGATGCGTGCGGAGGTTTCTACCCCGCGCAGGTTAAGAATCGTGAAGAGAGCAGCAAAGAAAATCGCCCACGCAACATACGGCACATCGGGCAGGAAATTCTGTGCCGCCTTGGCGGACCAGATCGTACAGATCAATGGGTTCAGGATGTAATCCATTGCCATGCACCACCCGGTGATGTACCCCAGCGACGGGTGTAACTCGCGCCCCACATACATGAACGCCGAGCCGCCTTGGGGATACACGCGAGCCATCCGGCCATAACTGATCGAGGTAAACAGCATGGCCACCAGCGCGCAGAGAATTGCAGTGACAACATGTCCCCGCGCCTCGGCGTAGATTACGCCAAAGCTGGGCATCGGAGCCGTTGGCTGAATCAGGATAATGCCATATAAAACCAGATCGCGAAACCTGAGGGTTCGCTTGAGCGTTGCACCGGATGTTATCTCCGTAGCTGATCCTGGCATTTTTTCCTTTCGATTGCTGAATCGATTGTGGCTATTGTTTATCTTGCCTGATTCGGCTCCTGTAACGTCGCAGTTTCGCGAGGGTGCGGCCTCAGCGTTGCCGACGCGATGTTCCATCCGGATACGACAACCGAAGCTTCTGCTGCGACCGCAGGCGGTGTCGCGGAAAGCTCGCGCGTTTCCCCAGGAACGAGCTCGATGTAGTTATCCGACCAAGTTATCGGACTTACGCTCATTCCTTTTTTGTCCATGGTATCCACGGCTACCTGAAAGGCAAGCGCCTTTGAAGGATTGTGCAAACGCACCCGCCAGGTTCCGTCGCTCTCAACCTGCAACGACGACTCAATCTCAGCTTTCGGAAGCTGACGCAGCGCCGTGAAATCCTCATGGCTTGAGGCTGGCGTATGAGTGTAGTCGGTCTTGCTCCAATCGAACGCTGTAGGCTTTGCGGGAACCCAATAGAAGTTGCGCGAGACGATCGCACCACTCGAGTTCTTCAAGAACAGTTGCACGAAGTACACCGGGGATTCACCGGAAAAGTCCTCAGCAGGAATGGTCAATGCTCTCAGAGATGAATCGGGCGCTGAATCGACGGCTGCATGTTGAGAGAAGAGCTGCTTCATGTGCAGGTCATAGAGAGTCGCTTCGGCCTCAAGCTTGCCTGCCGCGTGATACTCGCTATTGACAACGTAGACGCTGTGGTCGTCGTAGGAATACTGCACATGGATCGGCTCGCAAGCCTTCTTGGTGCCATAGTATCCTCCACCTGCATCGAGGTAGTAATCGTATAAGTGCCATATCATCGATGGCCACGCATTATTCAACATCCATTGAATAACTCCCGTAGACGTATACTTATTGCGTCCATAGGCCTCGAACATGGCGCGCTCGCCGGTATATGCCATGGCCTGAGAAACCCGCAGATAGTCCTCAAGATCGTTGGCCTGCCCATAGCTGGCTGCCAACGCTTCGTTGTAGACCGTGAGTTTCTTGAACCCTTCTCCGCCATAGTGTAATGACCATACATCGTCGGGAGGCCAGAAACTCCCAACCGGAATGAATTTCTTCAGGCCACCCAGAGTAGGTATGGCGGGCCCTGGACTCGTTTCGGTATTGAAGCCATAGGCGCCGCCATATTTGTTCGTGTCGGTAAGCCAGTAGGATGGAGCAACATAGTCGTATGGTCCACTCATCTTCACGCCGCTCTTACCAGTGACTGTGGTCGGCGTTTCAGTTGCGGAAGACAGCACCGGATTGGGCCAGTGTGTCTCGGCCTCGACATCGAGATATGCCTTTTCAACATCTGCTGGCGGAGGGTTGTCGCTCCCATTGAGCCAAGCTAGATTGCTGGCATGATGACGCAGCCGCAGCATTTGCGAACGTAGAGACGCCGTCGATACCGCGTGGTTTTCCGGCGTCCATTTATCCCAATGCTCCCATTGATCGCAGCAGCACCAACCCAGCATGACCAGAATTCCCTGTTCGTCTGCGAGGCGGAAGAAATGCTCGGTCTCCAACTTTCCTTCCAGGCGAATGGTATTCAAATGCATGTCCTTTACCAGCCGAAATTGCTGCTCAAGCCGCTCCGGCTCCTGGCGCAGCAGCATGTCCTGAGACCATCCGGCTCCGCGTATCAAGATAGGTTTACCGTTTATTTTGAAGAGGCGAAAGCCCTGGTTTGTCAATTCAGATGTTACTTCCCGAATACCGAAGCGGACTGATTGCTCATCTGAAATCTTGCCTTGCTCCTCAAACATGGCCGTTACGGTTTCCAGATGCGGGGTTCCCATCTGGTACGGCCACCAGAGCTCGGGATGCTTCACATGAAGCTGAGGAAAGCGTTGTGGATCGAAGATGACTGTCCTATCCTCTCCCGGCTGCAACTCGACCTCTTGCTTCACCCAAATGCCGGCAACTGTGGCGATTGCGGTACCTTTCACCCCATGATTGGATGAATTGTGGAGTTCAGTATAAGCAGTCAGATCGGCGCTGCCACCATCGTCCTCGGTCAGGTGCGTTACGACCAAGGGCGAGCGAACCGAGACCGGCCCGCTGGTTACCAGATCCACCGCACCCCATAAACCCATGTCTTTGTCCGGCGGACACGGACTCCAGTCGACCCAGTTGATGCCGAGATCCCGCTCCGTGGGTGCGAACGTTTCAACCGCGACCGTGTTGCTCTTGCCTGGCACTGCCTCTGAAGTAATATCGAACTCATAGGTACGGTAAGCACCCGCAACCTGGGTCCCGTCGGCAATACGCTTGCCATTCACCCAGACATTGGCTCGATAGTTGATGCCCCCGAACCGCAACCAGAGCGTGCGCCCCTTGTCTGCGGCGGGGATAACAAACTGCTTCCGATACCACCAACTGCAGCGATACGGGCTGTCGTCAGACATTGGCCTATTTGAGAAGTTTGTCCCCACCGGATAGCTAGTCCCGGGGATCTTGCGCAAATTGTCGCCGTAATATGGGTCGGGAAATGTTCCCGCTGCAACCTGCGCTGCAAGCACAGTCGTGGGCACTGTGACGGAATACCATCCCTTCGTCTCGAAGCCGACAGTCGAAATAGCCTCGCCCTGGGCCTGCATCTTGCAACCGGACTGAAGGCTCCATCCCTCGCGCAACGGCAGCGGCTGGGAGAGATTTTCGCGATCGACCGCATAACAGAGCGAGCTAACAGTACACAGGAGAGCCAACGTGGCCATTTTCGACGACATGCGGGCAAGTACCTCTTTTCTGGATCGGACTGCAAATTTAAGTTGAGCAGATGCTTGATCGAACTATTCAAACGTTTGAATATAGAGAATTACCGTCTATTTCAAGGACTGTCAAGAGAAAATCCACAAGGGCGGCACAGTAGTTGAACTTACAAGTGGTAGCGCGCTGTCGATTCCCGGACAACAAGTTCAGGAGGAAAGAGATGCAGCGTGCCCGAGAGCGTGGGCGACTCCTGCGTCTCCGCAGCCGGTTTTGCATTGTCGAGTGAATCCAGCACATATTGCGCAGCCAGACTCCCCATTTGCTCCATCGGCTGGCGAATGGTAGTCAGGCCGGGGGTGTTCACAATTGCGTGAGGTATATCGTCGAAGCCAATAACCGAACAGTCCTCGGGCACACGTCGCCCGGCCTGGCGCAACGCGCGAATAGCACCCAGCCCAGTGAGATCGTCGAAGGCAAGAAGCGCAGTGAATGAAACTCCGCTATCGATCATCGCCGCGGTATGCTGACAGCCCTCCGCGAAGCCCGATGTCGGCTCAACAACCGCCTCAAGCTGCTGGATGCGCTCCGGCAGAATCTGTATCCCAGCCTCGGCGGCAAAACGCTGAATTCCCTGCCAGCGCCGATCGCTATCGGCGAGTTCGGACGGCCCTCGCAGGACCGCAATCTCCCGGTGCCCAAGTTCATACAAATGCTGCACGGCAGCGTACCCGCCGGCCTCGTTATCAACCTGCACTGAGCGAACGCGATACGCAGTGAGGTCGCGCCCCACGGCGACAGTCGGAATCCGGTTCTTTTCAAGATCGGCCAGTTGGTCGAACTCGCCGAAAAGCCAGTTTGCGACAAGGATCAAGCCCTCGACGCGCCGCTCCATCAGCATCTCAAGATGACGCCCGAACTGCGCCCGCTGATTGTGCGCAAGCATGATAATGGGCAGGTATTTTGTTGGATACAGCGTCTTTTCGATGCCTTGCAGGATGAGCGTGCAAAAGGGGTCGGAAATATCCGAAACCATGATGCCGATCGTATGGCTGCGGCGGCTGCGCAGCGATCGAGCAGAAGCGTCTGGACGATACCCAAGCTTGCTCGCGACCGCGCGAATGTGCTCCTTGGTCGTGGCGGCAACATAGCGGGAGAGCGCCGCTTCGTTGAGGACGATCGATACCGTAGAGATAGAGAAGCCACTGGCGCGGGCAACATCGACCATTCTGACGCGATCGTTTATGTGCTTTTCTTTCGACAAACGGCCAAACCTCGTGTGATTGCGATTAAAACATCCATACCTGCCGTTGGCGAATAGGCATGAGCCGCGGTTCGCGCTCTACAAGCCGCAGCATCTATTCTTGCGCTGCATCCTGCGCATCGGCCGACCGGTCTCCTGAATGATCCTGTTGCAGGCGATCATTGAATGATTTGAAAAGTCTGGCCGACGCCTGAAACTCCCGATCGGCCTTGGCGGACTGCCCGAGATGCTTCAGAACCTGCCCCCGGGTGAAGTGGACGCTGGCGCTGGTGGGAGCCAACGCAAGCGCATGGTCTAACATCTCCAACGCTTCCTTGTAGCGCGCGCCATCCAGATAGAGCTTGGCGAGGCCGAAGTAGGAGTTCACCAGGGTATCGTTGCGCTCGATTGCCTTGCGGAAAAACGGTTCGGCCTTCTCCGGTTGACTGAGCAGGACGTATAGAGCGCCCAGATCCTCGTAGTCGTAGGCGAAATCAGGCTCGATAGCCGCATCCCTCTGCAATTCCGTCTCGGCCTGAGAATATACGTGCCGCTCAAGATAGGTGCGTCCTAGGAAATAGTGCACCAGAGGCATATCCGGCCGCGCCGATGCAGCTGCATTGAACTCATCGAGAGCTCTGCCGGTATCACCCTCGGCCAGCCATGCTTTGCCTAGATATAGATGAAATTCCGGGGTATTCTGACCGACGACCAGCATCTGGTCGAAGGCCCGCTTTTGCAACGATGCATTGGAAGACTTGCTGGCCGCGATGCTGAGGACATAGAGGTAGTTCAGTTTGGCGGATTCCTTATCCCACAGCGGCGCGAGGGTATCGAGGGCCTCTCCAAATTTGTTGGTAAAAAAGTAGCAAAGTCCCAGCAGATATCTTGCCTGTAGCGAATCCGGCTCCTGCCGCAAGTCCGCCGAAAACGGCTCGATCGCCGAAGAAAAGTCGTTCTTCCGGTAGTAAACAAGCCCGATATTCAAAAGAATTCCTGCCTCGTGCGGGGAGAGCGTTTCCGCTTTCCGTAATTCCGCGAGAGCGTCGTCCCACCGCTTTTCCCGCATGTACGTCACGCCCAGATTGACATGAGCGGCGCCCGACTTCGGGTCCAGGGCGATCACCTGGCGAAAATCTTCCTCCGCCTGCGCCAATTCACCACTCTGCATCGCTTGTTTGCCTTCGCGAAAGATTGCCGCGGGATCACGTGGAGAGCCGGCCGAGTCTTGAGGAGGGGTGGCCAGCTCTGGTGCAGTATTGCGCACAGGGTCGACTGCGCGCGACTGAATCCCTTCAAGGAGGGTAAAGAGCAGCAACCATCGGCATCCTGTAAGGATCTTCAAAATCGCACCATTCTCAGAGCAGTGTACCGGGGAAACTTCTTTCCGCCGTAGCACTTCCTGACCGTCCAGACCGTTGTGAACCGTGTCGGCCGGTCGCCGTTGCCTATTCAGACTGGCCCGTTGACCGGATTGTATAAACCGCAGATCCATCCCCTCGGTCCCTCCTCGGAAACTGTCCTCACAAAATCTCTTTCAGAATAAAACTTTCTCTTGACATTATATTCAAACGTTTTAATATCACAGAATTCGCTATTGGAAGCTGTTTTTTCAGGCAGAAGATTCTCTCGACCCAACAAGATCAGCAACCCATGAGTGTTCAAGGAGGCATTGTCACCCATGTACTCTTCACACCGACAGACTTCGAAATCACCCCAAACTTCCGCGATCGGCAACCCTCAACCCAAGAGCAGCCTTCAGGTATCCGGAGCATGGCGGTCGTATGCCAGCCTCATCCTGCTGCTTCTGTGGCTTTTTGTGCCGGGAGCGTCGTTCGCGCAGCAATCGAGCGCAATCAACGGCGCAGTAACAGACGAGAGCGGCGGAGCTGTCCCCAATGCCCAGGTGACGTTAACCAACACCGGCCAGGGGACGGTCTTCAAAGTCGTCACCAATGCCGCCGGCGAATATTCCGTACCCGCCCTTGAGGCCGGTACCTACAACATGCAAGTGACGGCTGCAGGGTACAAGACTTTTCAGGCCGCCGCGATCGTCCTGCGCGTCTCTCGCTCAGAACGCGTAGACGCCAAGCTGGCGGTCGGCGATGTAACCGCCGAAGTCAACGTCACCGGCACCGATCTGGGAACCATCCAAACCGAGTCTCCTGAAATCTCCTTCACCATCACCGGAGAACAGATCTCCCAGATCGTGCTGAACGGACGCAACTTTACCCAGTTGGTAACGCTTTCTCCGGGAGTCTCCAACCAGACCCAACAGGACGAGGGCCAGACTGGTGTTTCCGGCAGCGTAGCCTACAGCATGAACGGCGGACGGACGGAGTACAACAACTGGGAGCTGGATGGCGCCAGCATCATGGACAACGGCAGCAACTCCACGCTTAATGTCTACCCCAACGTCGACGCCATCGCCGAGACCGAAGTGCTGACGTCGAACTACGGCGCGCAATTTGGCCGTAACTCCTCCGGAACGGTACAGGCCCAGACCAAATCCGGCACCGAACACCTGCATGGCGATGTCTTCGAGTTTCTCCGCAACGACGCCTTCAACGCGCGCAACTACTTCGAAACCACAGTGCCGGAATACAAGAAACATGACTTCGGATTCACGCTTGGCGGCCCGGTCATGATTCCCAAAATCTATAACGCGGACAGGAAGAAAACCTTCTTTTTCTACTCGCAGGAGTTTCGCCGCGAGCTTGTTCCGGGTCAGGTCTTCAATCAACCGGTTCCTTCCGATGGGGAACGCGCCGGAGACTTCTCCGACATGTGTCCGGCAGCCGGCAGTGCAGTGGACACAACAGACTTTCCCTATTGCCCGGTCGATCCCGATACCGGCACATACTACGCAAGCAATCAGGTTCCCGTCGATCCGAATGGAAAAGCGCTGCTCGTTTTGATCCCCGCGGCAACCTCTGGCTCTGGTGCCTCGTCCACCTACGGAAGCGCACCGGCGCAACTAACCACCAATCGCGAAGAGCTATTCAGAATCGACCACACCTTCAACGAGAAGCTGCGTGGCTTCTACCGCTTCATCTACGATTCCTGGTCCCAGACCAGCGCCACGCCCACCTTCCAGAGCAACCCGTTTCCCACCGTGCAAAACAGCTTCGCCGGCCCGGGCATCGACATGGTGGTCAACCTCACTTACTCTGCCTCTCCCTCGCTGGTCAATGAATTCGTCGCCGATTACACCACCGACCACATCACCCTTACCAACATCAGCCCCGGCATCGGCCGGCAAGACTTCACCGGCAATGGTTTCTTCAACAACGGTTACGGCAATGTTCTGCCTTCAATCTCGATTGGCGGAGGCTCGGCCTACGGTGGAGGCTTTGCGGTAAGTACCGGCTACTTCCCCTGGCAGAACTCAAACCCCACCTACAGCTACCGCGACGATCTGACCAAGACACTCAAGAATCACACGCTCATCTTCGGGGCCAGCTTCATCGCCGCGCAAAAGAACGAGCCCAGCGTAGGACTCAACCAGGGCAGTTTCGGCTTCAGCTCATCGTCGTCTACCGTAACCACCGGGAACTCCTTCGCCGACCTGCTCACTGGTAAAGTCGCATCATTCTCCCAGACCTCCGCGCAGCCCAAGTATTACAACCGCTACAAGATCCTGGAGCCGTATGTTCAGGACAACTGGCGCGCAACACCGAGGCTCACCTTGAACCTCGGCGTTCGCCTGAGCCTCTTCGGCACCTACCATGACATCAGCAACCAGTCCGGCAACTTCGAGCCGGCAACCTGGAGCCAAGCCAACGCACCAACAATCGACACCAGTGGCAGTATTACCGGGCAAGCCGGAGCCATCGTGCCCGGCTCTGGGGACGTCTTCAATGGCATCGTCGGCTGCGGCATCAACCACGTTTACTCCGGCTGCATGACCGGCCACTTGTTCAACCCTGCGCCGCGCATCGGTTTTGCCTATGACGTCTTCGGCAATGGAAAGCTCTCCGTCCGCGGCGGCTACGGCATCTTCTTCGAGCACACCAATGGTAACGAAAGCAACTCCGAAGCCCTCGAAGGTACCGCGCCTGTGGTGCAAACGCCTAACAAGTACAACTTCATCGGCTATGACCAAGCCGGTGGAAGCGGGCTCCAGTTTCCGTTGAGCATGATCGCCATTCCCACCCACGCCACCTGGCCCTATGTACAGCAATTCAACATGGCTATTCAAGGCGAACTGCCAAGCCACATCGTGCTGCAGACCGCGTATGTCGGCAGCCTGGGTAGACACATGCCGATACGGCACGAGATCAACCAGCTCGCTCCGCTGTCTGCCGCGGAGAATCCTTACAAACCCGGCCAGACGATTTCCAGTGACGACTGCAATAACGGTACGGTAAACGGTCAAGCAGTATCCGCTAATGTCCTGGCTCATCTTCTGATCGCATGCGGCAATGCCGCGGCGCCATATCGCCCCTACTACGGCATCAATGGCATCGATAACATCAATAACGTGGGCCAGTCTCAGTATGACGCTCTCCAGGTTTCTCTCAGCCGCTACGTTGGCCATTTGAATGGAAGCCTTGCCTATACCTACAGCCACTCTATCGACGACGGTTCAGACGGTTCATTTACAGAAGTCGTCAATGGGCTCAACCCGCAAGGCAGTCTGGCCAGCTCTAACTTCGACCAGCGGCATCTGCTCGAAGCCAGCCTGGTCTACGATCTTCCCCTCTTCAAGCAGCCGGGGCTGCTGCATTCCGTGCTGGGCGGATGGCAGGTCTCCGACCTGACCAGTTTCCAGACCGGAACCCCATTCAGCGTTACGAATACCACCAATACCGATAATGCAGGCACCGGCAATACCGTCAGCGCTAATTCATCGGGATCGGTAACGTCCTACCCGGATATCGTCGGGCCGATCCACGGCAAGGTTGCACTCCGGCATCCGACCGGAGTCCAGGGACCGCGGCTCTACAACAGCGACGCCTTCGCCGATCCTCAAGGACTAACCTACGGCAACGCGGGACGCAACGTGCTCAACCTGCCCGCCCGCACCAACTTCGACATGGGACTCTTCAAAAACTTCGCCGTTCGCGAGGCCATGCACTTCGAGTTCCGCGCCGAAGCCTTCAACGTCTTCAACCACACGCAATGGAGTGGTGTCGGCAGTGCAGCCTGCTACGGAGCCGATGCTTGCTCCACGTCGACTTTCCTCACTGCGACCAAAGCCCATAACGCGCGCATTCTGCAACTCGCCGGAAAATTCGTTTTCTAGCCGGGTAGCGTTCGATAGCAGAGCCAGGCCCTTGGTAGCGCCGGAGAGATTTGCGGCGCTACCAAGGGCAATTTTTTTGAAGCAAACCATCTCTACGTTTCATTCAACGGGCTTCCCGATACATTCGAACCCTAATAAATTGACCCGTCCTAATTATTTGGATTGAAGATATGAGGCGTTTTCCTTCCCGTTTGCGCAGTCTCGGTTAAAGACCTTAAAGCGCGCTGTTCATCCCGGAGAAGAAGAAAATGCCTGCGATCCGTCCCGCAATGTCCGATGTCTTCGCCACAATCTACCTTCTTGGCAGGTATCGGCAGGGATCCAGCATCCGGCGCCACAGCAGCATCGGTGATAGATCCGCGAAGGAGCAAAGTATGAAGTCATGCGTGGGGAAGACATTGTTGATCGTAACCTTGGGCCTTTTCGCGCATGTCGCTCAAGCCCAGCGCAGCGTAGCGGCACACCCGGCAATGCCGGATGCGTGCGCATTGGCGAACTCGGCTAGCGCAACGACTGTACATGCTCCTCAGCGTGGAACTTCAAACCTAAGTCTTTGCGATGGCCATGGAATCAGTGGCAACGCCACGCCAGCTGGAGAAGCGAATCCGCTGGCTCTCGCATCCGGCGACTTCGACGAAGACGGTGTGCCCGACCTGGTAAGCGGATTCGCAGCAGGCAAAGCCGGCGCAATTACTGTACATCGCGGCAATGTAGCCGCGCTTTGGCCCTATGGCGCCGCTCTGCGCAACGGTCCCCCTCCCGCATTTTTCCCCAGCGCGCACCGATTCTCTTTGCCTGAAGCGCCTGATTTCATCGCCACAGGTGATTTTGACGCCGACGGCCATTGGGACATCGTCACCGCTCAGCGCGGAAGCAACGCGCTTTATTTTCTCAAAGGCGATGGTCACGGAGGCTTTCGCGCCGCCAAGCGTATTCTCCTCGATGGCAACGTCACAGCCATGATCGCCGGTGAGATCAACCGCGCCGACGGCCTTGCCGATCTGATTGTCGCCGTGAATACCGCCAACGGAGCCCGCGTGCTGGTGTATGAATCGCCCGCCGGCGCACTGGCCGGGTCGCCTGAAATCTTCAAGCTTGGCAAGCCCGCAACCGCGCTGGCATTGAGCAAATTCGACGGCAACGCTATGAACGATCTGGCCATCGCCTCCGGCAATCAGCTCGTGGTGATTCACGCGCGCGACCGCAAGCTTTCTTTGGATCAAGCGAAGCGCGCCGCCGTAGCTCCAGCCAGAGTTACCGTGCAGAACCTGCCCTTCGCGATTCAAGCGCTCGCCGCAGGCGATTTCACCGGCGCAGGCCCGAGCATTGCAGCTCTCGGCAACGATGGCAAGGTCCACATCCTCGAACATGCTGTACAGCCCGGCAGCCTCGCCGCCCGCATGGCAAGCGACCCCGACGTCCGACCCACCATGCGGTTGGCCAATCCAGACAAGGATGGAAACCCCATCATCCTCGCTGGCACGATGACCCCGGGCAAATCGGCTAGATTCGCGGCCCTGCGCGAGTCCGTGAGAACAGCTTCGAGCTCTGCCGAATGGACCGAGCGAAGCGCAACCGCTCTGCCACCTGGTTTTGCCCAGGCTCATCCCCACCTGGCTACCGGCCGTCTCACCGGCTCCATGCAGGACGACCTGATCGCCGTAGACAGCGGCAACAACAAAGTCCACGTTCTCTCGACCTTCACAGGCAAGCCTCGCGCCTTGGACTCGGGGGCCAGTGAAAGCATCGATTCGATGCCTGCATCCATGAAGCTGCTTGCCTCGCTGGATGCAGTCAGCGCACCTGCCGCGGTCTTGCCGATGCGCCTCAACAAGAGCGGTCTGAGCGGCCTGGTCGTTTTGCAGGCGGGACAAGCCGATCCTACGGTGATGCCGCACGATACTCCGCCCGCTAACATCTTCACCGTCACCAACACGTCAGACGCCATCATTAAAGACGGGACTAACGTGACTGGGCCCGATGGGTCCCTGCGCAAGGCGATCAACGATGCGAACAATGCCACCGGCACCTCCAGCATCGTTTTCAATATCCCCACTACGGACCCAGGCTACAACCCGAACACGGGGACATTCCTGATTCAGCCGCTTTCCGAGAGCGTGCCGGGCGCCTTGAACGATCACGCTCTTGACTCCATCTACAAAACGACGATCATCGATGGTTATACCCAACCTGGAGCCAGCCCCAACACACTGGCCAACGGCGACAACGCGCGACTTCTGATTCAGATTGATGGCGGCAAGGCCACAACTCCAGGTGGCTCCGGGCTGACGCCTTTCGATGACGTGGGTTCAGTGTTTCGCGGACTTATCTTCACCGGCTGGACGAATCCAGATATCACAACGACCTCGAGTGGCTCAACCGCATCCGGCGCAGAAGGCATGGAGGCTGATGGCGTACAGGACTATATCGAAGGCAACTTCTTCGGCGTCGATTCTACCGGCAAGACGGCGGCTTCCAATCGCATCGGAGTCTTTGCGGACAACGGCCCCGGCTTCGGCTCGCCAGACGGCGGCAATATCATCGGCGGCACCACCCCTCAGGCCAGGAACATCCTCTCCGGAAACAGCAATAGCGGGGTGCTCTTTCTCTCTACTGCGCTCGAAGCGCAGCTTCAGGGCAATTTCATAGGACTCGACATCACCGGCACAGCCATCGTCTCCAATCCTCAGGAGACTGACCGGTCCAACACTTTTGACGGCGCGGGATTGAACGGCGCCACCATTACCATCGGTGGAACTCTGCCTGGCACAGCCAACGTCATCGCCGGCAATGGCACCAACGTGGATATCAACGATCTCACCGAAGGCGGTCAGGCTGCCGACTCCATTGTTCAAGGCAATCTCATCGGCACCGACGCCACAGGAACGGTCGGCATTGCCAACCAGGGTTACGGCGTCTCCATTTTGCATAACCCCGCCGACATGCTGATCGGCGGCACCACTCCTGCTGCGCGCAATGTTATCTCCGGCAATCTTGCTGGAGTGTATGTTTTCGATAACTCCTTCAATAACATCGTCCAGGGAAATTTCATCGGTGTGGACATTACCGGCGCCAAGGCCGTGGCCAACACTCAGCAGGGATTCATTACCGGAGCCACCACCTCCGCCATGATTCCAGCAGGCGATACCACCATCGGCGGATCGGTCGCAGGCGCTGGCAACGTCATCTCCGGCAATACCATGGACGGCATCCAGATCTCCGGAACCAGCCTTGGTCCAAACGGCCAAGACACCACTGATCAGGGCAATTTCATCCTGGGCAACTTCATCGGCACTGACGCCACCGGTAAAACCTCCATCCCCAACGGCGGCAACGGAGTCAACCTGCTCTCCAGCGCAACCAACAACATCATCGGTGGCTCCGCGCCCGGCTCCGGTAACCTCATCGCCAACAACGCACAGAACGGCGTCCTGATCGACCCCGGCACCGGCACTGGGAACAACACCGTCGCCAATATCATCCAGTCCAACGGCGGTGCGGGCGTTCGCATCAATACAGGCACCGGCAACCGCATCAGCCAAAACTCGATCTTCGGCAACGGAGACCTGGGCATCAACCTGCAAAATGCGGGAGCCAATCTCAATTCCAACTGCAATGCCTCCAATACCGGCGCAAACAATCTTCAAAACGCACCCAGCCTGACCGCTGGCTCAGGCACGGCTTATATCACCGCGACGGCAACCGATCCCAACGGCAATACCTCTGAATTCTCAAACGCCGTCAAGGAATCGCTCAGCGGCAGTGTGGTCGACCTGCTTGGCAACTTCAACAGCACGCCCAGCACCACCTACACCATCGAATTCTTCTCCAGCACCGCCGCCGACCCATCCGGATATGGCGAAGGCCAGACCTATCTCACCTCCACTACGGTGAAGACAGGCACGGACTGCACTATCGCCATCAATGAGCCTGTAGACACGACCAAGGCAGATCTCGCCGTTACCTTGTCCAGCAACACGACGATCTTTGTGGTCGGTCCCGATTTCGGGGACTACTATTTCACCGGCACGGTAGTCAATAACGGGCCCGCTACCGCCCACAATGTCGTCCTGACCGATACCTTGCCCGCAGGCCTGGTGATCAGCAGCGCCTACTGCGACGTAGGCCCATGCCAGACACCGGCAACCACGACTTTAGGCAATTGCACGGTGAACGGCAACAAGGTCACCTGCAACATGGGCACCATGGCCCCTGGCGCGACCGCGCAAGCCACCATCCCGGTTCAGGCGACAGCCGCCGGCAGCCTCATAGATACAGCAAGCGTTACGGCCACGGAATCCGACCCAAACCCAGCCAATAACACTGCAAGCCTCACCGAGGCCGCGGACTATAACTTCCCGTTCATCGACCATCTCAACCCAGCGTCCTCCCTGACACTCAACTCTGGCAGCCTTCCGCTCACCGTCTACGGCGTCGGATTCATGCCCACCACAGCCATCGCCTTCAACGGCACGCCGGTAACAACCACAGGCTATCTAGACAACCAGGTCTGTACCGAATCCGGCCAACAGCTCTTCTGCTCCGGAATTCAGGTTTCGGTTCCGGCGTCGTTGCTGGGCACGGCTGCCACGGTCAACGTCACCGCTACGAATCCCGATCCTGGCCTGGGTGGCGGGCTCAACCAACCAGGGTCGTTGCCATTCACCATCGCGCCCTCGTGCAGCTTCACGGTCGAAAGCTTGATCAGTTTCGACTTCGGCAGCGACGGCAACCTCCCCGCCGACGGCTCGGGTCTCATCCCACCATCTGTTGAAGTCACTCCCAACGTCTCCTCCTGCGCATGGACAGCCACATCTTCCGTTCCCTGGGCAGTCGTTCTCGACAACGCCAGCGCGACCGGCAGCCAGAATGTAGACATCGCCATTGCGCCCAATTCCGGCACCGCCGCCAGAACTGGCAGCGTCACCGTGGCCGGCCAGACCTTCCCCTTCACGCAGGACGGAAGCGCAGACTGCACCTACGCATTTAGTCCGGCTTCCGCCTCATTTACCTTCACTGGTGGAACCAGCTCCATCCCAGTCACCTCCGGCTGTTTTGGCTATTTTGTGACGTCTTACGTACCCTGGATCACGATTCCCGAAAACGTGTCGTTGCTGACCGACAACGCCACCACCAGCTTTACCGTGGCTGCCAACCCTGGCGCGCCCCGCACAGGCAACATCACTATCGGCGGCGCTGTATTCACCGTCACCCAAAGCGCACCTAGCTGCTACTACACGCTCAGTACAACCTCGGCAACTCTTCCAGTCGGCGGTGCCACCGGCACCATTGGCGTCACCGCCTCCTCGCCAAGCTGCGCATGGACAGCCAAATCCAGCAACTCATCTGTGCTGTCCGTCACCTCCGGCGCTTCGGGCACTGGCAACGGCACGGTGAACTACTCAGCTCCCGTGAACACCGAAGGGCCGCAAACGGCAACCATCACGATCGGCGACGCAACCGGCTACTCTATTTTCACGGAAAATCAGGTCTCCGCTTTTACCTGCACATTCAGCATCACTCCAGCATCGGTAGAAGTTTCCTCTAACGGCATCTCCAACTTCTTCGGCGTCAATGCCTCCTATAACTTCTGCAAATGGACCGCGACATCGAGCGATCCGACTGCATTGATCGTCGGCGACGTTAGCGGACAAGCAGGATTAAGCACCAACGGCTCGGCCATCGGGTCGGGAGCCGTTTATTACAGGGTCGCGCAGAACACAACCGGCGCGCCGCGCACCATCACCATCACTGCCGGCTGCCAGACCTTCACCGTCAATCAGGATGGCGGATCAACCGCGCCCGCCGCCTCGCTCTCGCCCTCAACGTTGACCTTCACAGCCAATACCGGCTCAACCAGCGCCGCACAGACAGTCACACTTACCAACACTGGCTCGTCAGCTCTGGCCATCTCCGGCATCTCGATCACCGGCACCAATCCAACCGACTTCGCCCAAACCAACACCTGCGGAAGCTCGCTCGCTGCAAGCGCGAGTTGCTCCATCTCAGTCACCTTCACACCTGCCTCGGCAGCCAGTTTCACAGCTACGCTCTCAGTCGCTGACAATGCCACCGGCTCACCGCAAACTGTAACACTCAACGGAATTGGCACCGCTCCATCTGCACCGGCCGCTTCCCTATCGCCCACGTCGCTTACCTTCTCCGCAGTCTCCGGCTCAACCTCGACAGCGCAGACGGTCACACTCAAGAACACTGGCACAGCAGCTCTGGCCATTTCCGGAGTCTCGATAATCGGCACCAATCCAGCTGACTTCGCCCAAACCAACACCTGTGGCAGCTCGCTCGCGGCAAATGCAAGCTGCTCCATCTCCGTTACCTTTACGCCTGCGTCTGCAACTACCTTCGCGGCCACGCTTTCAGTCGCTGACAACGCAACTGGCTCACCGCAAACCGTAGCTTTGAGTGGAACGGGCACCACCGCATCTGCACCGGCCGCTTCCCTCTCGCCCACGTCGCTTACCTTCTCCGCTGTCTCCGGCTCAACCTCGACAGTGCAGATGGTGACACTCAAGAACACAGGCTCGGCTGCCCTAACCATCTCCGGCATCTCGATCACCGGCACTAACCCCACCGACTTTGCCCAGACCAACACCTGCGGAAGCTCACTCGCTGCAAGCGCGAGTTGCTCCATATCAGTCACCTTTACACCTGCGTCTGCAACCACCTTCGCAGCCACACTCTCAGTCGCTGACAATGCCACCGGCTCGCCACAAACGGTGACGCTCAGCGGAACTGGCACCACCGCAGCCGCGCCAGCCGCATCTCTCTCGCCTACTTCACTAACCTTCTCTGCCAACACCGGTTCAACCAGCGCAGCACAGACTGTTGCGCTCAAGAACACCGGTAGTGCAGCTCTGACTATTTCCGGCATCACCATCTCCGGAACAAATCCAACCGATTTCACTCAGACCAACACCTGCGGCGGCTCGCTCGCGGCAAATGCAACCTGCTCCATCTCGGTCACCTTCACGCCTGCCTCGGCAGCGAGCTTCGCAGCCACGCTTTCCGTCGCCGACAATGCCACTGGGTCGCCTCAAACTGTAGCCCTGAGTGGAACAGGCACCACCGCAACAGCACCTCAACCCTCCCTGACTCCCTCAGCTCTCACCTTTACCAGCACCACAGTGGGAGCGACAGCGGCGGCTCAGAACATCAAGCTGGGGAACATAGGCACCGCCGCACTCGCCATCACCAGCATCGCCATCACCGGCACCAATGCTGCCGACTTCAACCAGACCAACAACTGCGGCAGTTCGCTGGCAATAGACGCCTCGTGCACCATCGCGGTCACCTTCACTCCAGCATCGGCAGCCAGCTTCACAGCCACGCTTACAGTCACCGACAATGCCCCAGGCGCACCCCAAACCGCTGCTCTCAGTGGTATTGGAATCGCCGCCGATGCACCCGTAGTCTCGCTCACGCCCAGCTCGCTTAGTTTCACCACGCTTACCGGCACAACAGCCGCGGCCCAGACCGTCACGCTCAAGAACACTGGCAACGCCTCGCTCACCATCAGTGGCATTACCCTTGCCGGCGCCAACCCCACCGACTTCAGCCAGACCAATACTTGCGCAGGTTCTTTGAATGCAAGCGCCAGTTGCACAATCTCTGTTACGTTCAGCCCGGCGTCAGCCACAAGCTTCACGGCCACACTTTCGGTAGCCGACAACGCCGCAGGCTCTCCGCACACTGTCAGCCTCAGCGGAACGGGAAGCCCACTGCCCAGCTTTACAGTCGCTTCATCCACCACCGCGCAGACCGTTCAAGCCGGTGGCACCGCCCAGTACACCATCACCGCCGCCGCGCAAAACGGTACATTCCCAGGCACCGTCACACTCACTGCCAGCGGACTTCCTGCAGGCGCGACCGCGACCTTCACTCCACCCACGCTCAGCCCAGGGAGTTCCTCCGCAAGTTCTCAGTTGAGCATTCAAACAGCTGCGCCCACCACTACCGCATCCGTCGGGGGCAGAGGCTCTGGATGGCCGATTGCCGCAACCATGCTGCCGCTCTTCGGATTGCTCTTCGCAATCCGCAAGCTACGCCGGCGCTGGATCACTCTATCCATCTTGATGTTCGCCTCACTCGGCGCGCTCACTGCCCTTTCAGGATGCGGAGGAGGCTTTGCATTGCCCGGCAGTAATGGTAAGACATACAGCATCACCGTCACTGGGACCAGTGGCGCCGAACAGCAAACCACCACCGTACAACTCACAGTGCAGTAGAGGAGACGACCCATGCGAATCAGGATCAAAGTCCAGTTCTTCCTGTTGTTGGCCATGACGGCGCTCTCAACTGCGAGTTCCGTTGCATATGCTCAATCGGCTCAAGCGCCCACTAGCCAGCCCCGCGCCGAACTGGCTCTTGACTACAGCTATCTGCGCAGCAACGCGCCTCCCGGCGGCTGTGATTGCTTCAACCTCAACGGGGGTAGCGCCACCTTCGCATGGCAGTTCAAGCCGCACAGCTTCGCCCTGGTGGGCGATGTGAGTGTCGCTCACACAGGCGGGATCTCCAGCAACAGTTACAGCCTGACGCTGAGCACCTTCACCGCTGGCGGCCGTTACACGCCGCGCTTCGGCCATTCGCCGCTCAAGCCTTTCGGCCAGATATTGGTTGGCGTTGCCCACTCCAGCGGATCGCTCGTTGAAGGACAGAACCCAACCACCTCCAACGCCGGCGCGGCCTTTGCTGCAAACGTCGGTGGAGGCATCGATCTGCGCGCCAGCCATCGCATTTCGTTCCGGCTGGTAGAAGCGGACTATCTCGTGACCACATTCAACAATGGCGTCAACGATCACCAAAACAACCTTCGCCTCAGCACAGGCGTAGTGTTTCACTTCTGAGACTTATTCGTCCAGCTTGAAGATCTTGATCTTTACCAGTTGTGCAATGGTCGGATTTTTGAAACCGCGCTGCTTCATTCGCTCGACAAAAGGAGCATCGATCTTGAAGATACTCATCTGGATCAGCTCCTCTTCAGTCGGCGCATATCCCATCGCTCGCACCGCCTGCACTTTCTCCGGAGATACGCCGACAGCTTTCATGCTGGTGAGCTTCTCCGCGTGCAGCTCCGAATATCCTGCCGCAATCATCCCGCGCACATAAGGCCCATCCACCTTCAGCGCTCGCAGTCCCATCAGATTGCGCGCCGTCATATCTTCGACGTGCGCATCTTTCAACTCCTTCACCCACGCAATCGTCACATCGAGCATGGCATAGCCCTGCAGACGTTCCGGCGTCTGATCGTCGAAGCCCATCTCTTCCATTCGCTTGGCAAACTGCGCATCCGGCGTAAATGAATAAGCCCCGCGCAATGCGCCGTCATGCACCTTGCCTACGCATCGCATCTCGCCCGCTTCGGCCTGTCGTCGCGCATCGATCGTCGCTCCCTCGCGCTGCAAGTCCTGGGGCTCTATGCCGGTCCACCTGTTCCAGACCATATCGGAGTTGCCTTCATGGCAGTGTCTTCCCTCGGCACAGTCTCCGTGCTCCCAGCTGATCGACATACTCTCATCGGATCGTCCGGCCGTAATCGAGCAATCGCCCGAAGTTTCAGCACGTCCGGCAACGACCGCAGCCAGCAACAACATTCCAACCAATTCACGTCGCATCGCCATTCTCCGTTTCGCAGAAAGTAGAAGACTCAATCAACTTAGCCTACTCGTCCAGCAACCCGGAAATCTTCAGCCGTATGAGCTTTTCCAAATCCGTTCCATTCATCCCATGCGATTTCGCTGCAGCGAGAAACTTATCGTCCAGATGAAAGACCGCGGCCTTGCGCAAGTCGTCCATCGTCGCCTGCGGGAACTGC